>Ga0114999_10000595_pt1 | contig 53382 bp, 47 predicted proteins | sample ArcticOcean_MG_C_3_FD_89820 | JGI IMG/M metagenome (GOLD analysis project Ga0114999, IMG submission 89820) | Marine microbial communities from western Arctic Ocean - ArcticOcean_MG_CB8_126 | ecosystem: Environmental > Aquatic > Marine > Oceanic | place: Arctic Ocean: Canada Basin | collected...
AGCGGATGATCTACTCCTGACGTTCCTTGAACAGAACTCCCAGTTCACCGAGGTCTCGGTAGTCGACAGCACAGGGACCACGTTAGCCGCATCTCACACATTCACTGGGGCGTTCGTCCTGCGGATTTCCGGCGTCTGCTACCCGGGTCTGGAGGTCACCCAACTCAGCCTTCCAGGACTCACGGTCCCAGATTTCAACTGTGTCTCCGGTACCTATAACCGTGACATCATGTTCGATGCCGGCATAGCTCAAGACAGACTTTGACAATTCGATCCGGCCTTGCCGATCAGGTTGCTGCTCAGACGCCGAGGCGAAGGTAATCTTGCCAGTCGTCGGGATTCGGCGTTCGTGGTCGGCATTTCGCCAATCTCAGCCGCTACCCGTTCCCAGCCTTCAACTGAGTACACGGAGACGCAGCGCTCAAAGCCAGTGCTACGACGATCTCCCCGGATAGAGCTTCCGCGAATACGGCAGGAACAGCGATACGCCGATGACTATCGACGCGTCCTTCAGACTCGCCCGCAAAAAGCACGGCCTGGTGGCCCTCCGAATTTCGACGCCTTACGACGGAGTCCCCGTCGGTCGTAACCCATATTCATAGTGTGGCCCGTGGATACCTCATCGAATACAGCGATTTTCCTGACGGGAGGTGGGGTTTGCACACAGCGTAGAGCGCGAAGAGTTGGGCCTACTCGGCATCTTCTGCCGTTTGACTGATGATCTCTACGATGGCGTCAGAAGAGTCTCTAAGCGTTACAAGCGCTTCGCCAAGTGATCGCTTCGCAAACGTATCGTTCTCAAACTTGATGGCGTCCAAGCTGTCGTTAATCTGGCGTCCTGCGCCCGCAAGGCCGGTGAGAACTTTGACCAGCAGATCATGCGTCCCAAGTTGCTCTTCTGTCGGAACAAGGTCGTTCGCACGAACCGGAAGTCGTATGAACTGAGATGCGGTCTGGCGCACGTCGTTCTCCCAAATTGCGTCTCCAGTTGCAGGTGTACCCAGAAGTTGAATTACGCGCGCCAGGTCACGCCCGGCTGACGCCGCCAGCGTACTTGCGCCCTCCCGGTACAACTCTTTCGGGTCAGGTAACGGTGTTGCCGTAGCATCAATTTCGGGCGTCGCTGTGGCGAAACCAGAGCCGTCAGGCACAAGCTGTTGCAATGGATCTTCATCGCCCCTGCCCGAGGAAGACAAAACGATAATCGCAAGCCCAACGACGACGGAACTTATTCCGCCAACCAGGGCGTTCCCCCTGGATCCCTTCATCACGGATCCAACGTATCCCAGCCAGGCCAGGCCACCGAGCATGGCCGCGGCACCCAGGGCAATCAGCAGGTTTTCCAAGTTCGCTCTTCTCGCTGTTCTCGGGCTGTTTTCGCCCTCTAAGGCGGGTCCAGCCGATTTTCAATAATTGGAAGCTACGGTTAGCGGTTCAACAAACCGGTCCCCATTATGAGGTCTCGGATCCGCTTCGTGCCTCTGGAATACAAAACCACATCATTCCCATATGGCCCAAGATTAGGTGTTACGACCTGCCCATCTGCAAAGCTCTCTTGCGATTCCTGTCATTGTATGAACCTGAACGCACCAAACTAGAGGCTAGTCAAAGAAGTCGGCATCTTCAGGTCGCAGGTACTTCTTCGTTGCCTCCACGTTTAGTGACACGCCAAGACCCGGCGTGTCCCAGACATCGATATAACTGTCTTTTACAATCGGGTTCGGCAAGCCCTCCACGATGTCATACCACCAGTCCGGGCTTCCGGTTGGGTACTCAAACGCTATGTAGTTCTTGGGTAGCGTAGCGGCGACCTGGACCTGGGCCGCCAGGCCAATCAGCCCGTCGCCGGTGCCGTGCGGCGCAATCGATATCCCGTGCAGATCGGCGTATTCAGCGATCCACTTCAGTTCCGCCATACCTCCGACGTCGGCAAGATCAGGGCCGATGATATTCACGGCCCGCTTCTCGATCAGGCTCATAAAGTTCTGGCGCAGATATATCTGTTCGCCCGTATGGATCGGCGTCGTTGTGTACGGCGTAACCTCTTTGTAAAGGTCAGCCAGCACATACGGCGTGTAGTCGCCCGTAATCATGTCTTCAAGCCACATCACGTTGAGGTGCTCGACCGACTTCGCCAGCTTCAAGGCGTCTGTAACGGTGAAGCCCGGGCCGCAATCTAGCGCAAGACCTATTTCATCACCTAGCACATCCTTCATCGCCTCAATACAGGCGATCGTGTGCTTCATGCCGCGCTCGGTAATCAGGCCCTTGTTCGGGTGTCGTTCAGACGTATCCAACTCACCGTAAAAGTAGTCCGGAACCTCACGGACCATCGATTCGTGAAACGAAATCCCTTGCTTGATGATGGAGAAGCCCTCCGCCCGGGACTTCATCCACCGCATCTCTTCCGCGTAGTCCTCGGGTTCGGAACCTGACATGGCGCGCCGTACGTTGCCGTTGTAGGTCCGTACTTTGTCTCTCACCTTGCCGCCAAGAAGCTTGTACACGGGGACGCCTGCTGCTTTCCCCGCAATGTCCCAGAGCGCCATCTCTATGGAGCTAACTCCGGCGCCCCAGGGCTTGAATCCACCCATTCTCCGAATCTTCTGCATCACGCGTTCAACGTCTGTGGGGTCCATGCCCACGATGAACTGCTTGTAGTACAAAAAGTGCCATTTCAGGTCACTCTTGGCAGGTTCGGCTTGTCCGATTCCTTCGATGCCTTCATCGGTCAGGATCCTGATTACCGGGTTCTGTCCGATGATGGCGCATTTGAGGTCGGTGATCTTCATCGATGCTCTTTCTAGGGACTTTAGTAGTCCTGGAATAGTCCTAAATTTTGGGTAAGCCCTGAAAAGCAGTTGCGGCCGACATAAAAATGTCGACCGCAACAAAGGTTATCAACTTAATGACGTTCACTACGCGAGTAGCGGAGCGCCGGTCAACCGAAGATTACGGAAGGTCCACGTCCAGACCCAGTTCTGATGCAGCGGCTCCGAACCACTCGATCACTTCACGGTGGTACGGAATACCCTCAACCTTACGTTTTTTGGTTTCCTCGAACTCGGACAGGCCGGGATAAAAGACCCGTTCCTGTCCGGGAGCCGGTGGCGTGTTGGCAAGCCCCTCGAGGAAGCTGTCCATATCGTCCTTGAACTTTTCGGTGTCCATGAACGCGTCGATCTTCCATGCCTGGAAGTAGTGCGCAGTCTTCTGGTGAATGAAGCCCGGACCAGCACCTGAGAGTTGCCCGGTCATGATGTCCACGACCGCAGCGAATGCATACCCCTTGTGTGATCCGTTCTCACGCGTCCCTCCAAAGGGAAGCATGAAGTACTCGTCCGGTATGCCGTCGGTCTCCTGGTCTATTACCGCGCCGTCGGGTCCTGCGACCCAGTTCGGGATCAGTCCTGCGCCGACACGCCGGGCAAGTCGAATTTTGTTGCCGGCTACCTGAGTCGTTGCGACATCAAACAGGAACGGCGGCATCTTACGTGCCGGAGCTGCATAAGCGATTGGGTTCGTGCCGAATCGAGGTTCCGCGCCAAATGTCGGGACCGCCTGCACTCCACCACTACCGGTCATCGCCATACCGATCATGTCGTTCTGTGCGGCCATGGCGGCGTGATAGCCCGCTCCTGCCAGGTGGCCGGAGTTCGTCACCGCCACAGCACCCTGTCCGTGCTTCTCAGCCTTGTCCATCGCCAACTGCATCGCCATCGGGCCGACCTGTGCGCCAAGGCCGCGGTCGGCGTCCCACGTCGCCGTGGAATCCGACTCACGTAAAGTCTTGATGTTCGGCGTCGGATTAAGCGCACCGCTCTTGTATCCGGCAACGTACGACCGAAGCATGTTAGACACGCCGTGTGTCTCAACTCCCCTGAGGTCGTTCATGATCAACACATCGGTCGATACACACGCATCCTCTTCCGTGAGACCCATTTTGAGGAAAATAGCGTTGGTCGCTGCCCTGATTTTATCTTCTGCAACGTATACGCGATCGGCGTCCGGAACCTTGAAGCGTTCGAGCATATTTGTCCCCGGTCGATGGTCTTAGTTATGTGTTTACTGTCGATACGAGTGTCGTAGCAAGATGTTATCCGTTTAGGTGACCCGTGTGGCCCCGGCTCTGCCACTCATCGGTATGACGACGGCCAGCAACGTTCCCACAGCGGCGACTATGGCCACGAATATCACGACGGCATCAAAATCCCAGTGCGTGTTCAACAGGCCCGCAACAACAGGAGCGATAGCCCCGATCAGCGCACCACCCGCAAAGAGCACCGCAACGGAGGTACCTTCAGAGCCTTTTTCGGTTGAGTCCATAGCCGCAGCCACAATCACCGGCATGATCGAGAACAAGAACACGCCAAGAGCGATCATCGTGACGGACAGAGTCCACCCCTCATCGGCCCACAGCATCGCCAGTACAAGCAGGCTTATCGCCGCAAATGAGAAAGTAATAACGGGACGACGGCCCAGCCGGTCGGACAGGATTCCAAGCACGGGCGTCGAAGCAATCCCGGCGAGGGTTAGTAGAGAAACGTGTATCCCTATGGTGATGTCGTTGTAGTCCAGCTCGTCAGCCATGTAGATGACCAGGAATAGCTGAATCGAGTTGTGTGCAGCTCCTCTGACGGCGTGTAGCAAAGCCATCGCCAGTACAGCCGGATTTCGAAGAAGATTCCGCGTTGCGCTCGCATAGGAACGCAGGGACACACTTTCTCCGCTGGGTGCGGCACGTCCTTTGAACTGGGTAACCACGATGATGACGGTCAGCACTGCCGGTAGTACAAGAAGGAGTGACAGTGGCCGCCAGCCTATGCCTCCCCACTCGATGCCCATATAACTTATCCCGCCAAGCAACAATCCAATGGTTGCCGGTGCGACGGTGTTACCGACCTGAGCGCCCGTCGAGTGAGCTGCCATGGCGAATCCACGGCGTTCGGGATACCGAATCGCTAGCTCAGAGAAGGCCGGGGCGTGCCACAGCGATGTGCCCGTTCCCAGGATCATCAGCGCAAGTACGGTGAGCCAGTACCAGGATGACATCCCGATCAACAGGTAACCGATTGCTACGAACGACATACTGATGGCAAGCAGCATCGGAACGCGATGCCTGAACATGTCGGTCAGAATTCCGGCCGGTACGTTCGTAAGCCCCATAGAGGCATCACGGGCTGCGAACATGCCTCCAATCGCCACATCGGAAAGCGCCAGGGACGCCTTTATCTCCGGCACAAGGATCAGGATCGCACCTTGCCCAAAGTGCTTTATACCGTGCCCGGCGGAGATCCCGTACATGAGACGGGAACTCTCACGGGGTTGCGACTCCTCAGACGATTGATGATTTGATTCCACCGTCTCTGCGACGTCGGTCGTATCAGAGCTGGCCATGTTTCCCCGATTCGTTGTTGTTGATGATGAGGATCAAGGTCTATTGATCTATGAGCCTGGGCGTTAAGCGCTTGGCTTAACTCCCGTGAAGTGCGGCATGACTTCGCTGCCGAACTGTTCAAGCTGTTCAAGAATCACCGACTGAGGCGTGCCGATGACGCTACTGGCATTGACGAACTCAAGGCCGGGGTAAAGGGACTGAAGAGCCTCCAGTTTCTCGATGATTAACTCCGGAGGGCCGCACAGCCATTGCCCAGATTCCACTGCCTGTTCAATGGTCGGCAACCCGGCAGTAGGCGCACGTTTTGGGTCGCCCAGTGCATCGACTCCGTCCTCCCCCAGCATCCGTGTCAGGGTCAGAGGCCCGAACATCTTCATGTTCTCCTGGAAGTAGCTACTCGCCTCCGCCATCGCTTTCTTTTCGGTCTCGGCGATGTGTACCGATACACCGACAATCATGTCGGTTCCCAGCTCGGTGTCTCGTCCGTCACGCGCCAGCGCATCGCGCCAGGCTTCTACTACGGGGCTAGGAGCACCACCCGAAGCGGCACCGCCGCCCACGAGGCCTTTTATGCCGTGCTTCACCATAAGGTCCAACCCGCGTACGGATCCACTCTGGATCGGTTGATAGGACTCCACAGGCAGGTTTAACGGTCGAGGCACCAGCGTGAGTTCTTCAAGCTCGTACCCCCGGTAATTCACCTTTGGCGGGAGGTCGTAGTGCTTGCCGTGGTGCGAAAACGACTCCTGGTTGAACGCCTTGAATATGACTTCAATCTGTTCCTCAAACAGCTCCCGGTTGGCGTCGTTGTCCAATAATGGAGCGCCGAAAGACTCCACCTCACGGGCGTGATATCCACGTCCTACTCCGAAGATCACCCGCCCACCGGTGAGGACATCCGCCATCGCGTAATCCTCGGCGAGCCGTATCGGATGCCACATGGTCGCCACGTTGAACCCGCACCCAAATCGGATGTTCTCCGTCTTGCCAGCGAGATACGTCGCCAACATCAGAATGTTCGGGATGGCCTCGTAACCTTCATGCTGGAAATGATGTTCGGCCATCCAGAAGGTGTCAAACCCCGTGCGATCAACCAGCCTGGCAATGGCCTCGGCTTTGTCATAGGCAGTGACCAGTTTTTCGTTCGTCATCCGCCGATCATTAGCCGCCGTCGCCGCAAAGCCGATGTCATCAAAATCAACATGCCCCGCGTAGAGGGTCCCGAACTTCTTGATCATGCGTTGCAACTCTCCTCAATGGCGCACACGAGCCAGGCCGTTGGACGTCGACGGCCAGCCGCCGGGCGATATTAACCGCAAGGCGCCGCTTCTGCGACGCCATCCCAGTCAACTCGCGGTATCCAGGGTGGCAACGACGATGGACATAGACGGCATAACGACGCGTGCCACGCCGTCTTCTAGCGCGACTTCACAGGTCTGTGGAGACACCGTGTCCGGGGTGTCCCAGTCGTTAAACGCCTTAGGATCGTCGCCGGTCATGAGCCAACCCTGCCCTACTCCGGTGACCGAACGTCCGTTGATGCGCACAGTCGCCGTGATCGAGTTTTCCGTATCGCGATTGATCGCGAATACCGTGGTTCGGCCATCTGTGTGGTCAAACGAGGCAGAAATGTCCAACGCCGGAACTTCTCCACGGTCGCCAGCCTGATATGTGGGACCGTCCACGACCGGCGTCAACGAATCTCCTGACGCCAGTTCCGCGTACTTGACTATGGGGTGGTATATGGACTGGATAAGGACCCCAATTTTATTGGTCAATACAGGGGCAATCACGTTCACTATCTGCGCAAGGCAAGCCATTTTGACCACGTCTGAGTTGCGGATGAAAGAATTCAGGTATTGCGCCACAACCAGGGCGTCTTCCAGGTTGTAGACCTCTTCGATCAGGTGTGGTGCCTGTGCCCATCCGCCCTTCTGGTCGACTCCACCACGGACCTTATACCAGACGTTCCACTCATCAAAAGACAGGTACACATGTTTGGACGATTTTTTCACCGCACGTACGTATCCCAGCAGGGACCGGTAGTCCTCGATGATCCGATCGATCTCGATGCCTTCGGCCAAGAACCACGGGGTGTCGTCGTCCTCATTCCGGGAGTACCGGTGTGCAGATATGTAATCGACGTGATCCCACGTGTACTCAAGGGCGACTCGATCCCACTCCATGTACTCCGGCATGTGGATTCCGGATGAACCGGCGATGATGGTTTCGATTGTCGGATCAACGCCCTTCATCAATTTACCAGCCTGCTCGGCACGAAGCGCGTACTCCTGCGCCGGTACGTGCCCGGCCTGCCACGGCCCATCCATCTCGTTACCTAGACACCAGATCCGCACATCATGGGGATCGGCGTGGCCGTTAGTGCGTCGAAGGTCCGACCAGTAGGTTCCAGACGAATGGTTGCAGTACTCGACCATCTCAGCGGCGGATTTAGCCGTCCCGGTTCCAAGATTGACCGCCATCATCGGATTCGTACCCACGGCCTCACACCAGTCCATGAACTCGTCCGTGCCGAATCTGTTTGATTCAGCTGTCTGCCACGCAAAGTCAGCGCGCACTGGGCGTTGATCTACCGGTCCGATGCCGTCTTTCCACTCGTAATTACTGACGAAATTCCCGCCGGGGTAACGGACGTAAGGCATACGCATCGGTCGCATGGCGTCCAGCACATCACGCCTGAACCCGCGCTCGTCGGACAGCGGGTTTCCCGGATCGTAAACGCCTTCGTAAATTGCGCGACCCAGGTGCTCAAGAAATCCGCTGAAGATGCGGCGGTCTATCTTCCCGGTGGTACGGTCTGGATCGAGGGTAATCGTGGCGTTGGGCATGTCCGTCCTTGTGTTGTTCCATTGCCTGATGGCTTTCTCGTCGTGCAACCCGGATGTTTCAGGAACATCTTGGCGATATTGGGGGCCTGATGGGGCTAGACTCGGGCCGTTCATGGCGCAGGTCAACCCTGACAGCACCTTCCGGGGAACGGATGGTTACCGAATGGAGAACGTTAAGTTGAAAATTCTCATCACTGGAATCGGCGGAACCGTCGGGAGCGTCATCGCTGATGCGTTAAGCGAGCATCATGAAGTCACCGGCATCGATATCAAGCCCGTGAACCGTGAAGGCGTGTCGGTGGCCGATCTGACGGATATCGACGCCATAACTCCCCTGTTTGAGGGAGTGGATGCGGTGATCCATCTGGCTGCAGAGCCACGGCACACACCTGACATCGGATGGGACCTGTTGCTCCCCACCAACGTCGTCGCCACGGCCAACGTCTACGACGCTGCACATGCGTCGGGAGTTCGTCGGTTCGTCTTCGCAAGCTCCATGCACGTAGTCGGGAACTACGAATCGGAAGAACCCTGGGCGTCGGTCGCGGCCGGACGATACGACGGACTGAATCCTGAGACGGTCCCCCTTGTTGGCACCGACGTAGCGCCGCGCCCGGACGGCCGATACGCCGCGACAAAGGCGCTCGGTGAGTCGTTGGGCCGCTACTACTCGGATTGCGAAGGCATGGAAGTCGTCTGTGTGAGGTTGGGGACTATCGCTTCCAGTAACTCTATCGGTTCCGATCCACGCGGCTACGTGAGCTGGTTTAGCCACAGGGATCTGGCCGGGTTTTTCTCTGCCTGCGTCGAAGCGCTCGGAATTAAGTTCAAAATCGTCTACGGCGCATCATCTAATACGTGGAAAATTTACGACACACCTGCCGGTTGGGAGGCGCTGGGCTTTACGCCATCTGACAACGCCGAGGACCACCGACCAACCGGCTAAGCAAGCCGCTCATCACTCGACAATTCTGAAGGACCGGAACGCCGTCATGATGTCGGCCTCTATCTCCTCGTACCTGGAGGCAAAGGCCCCGTAGCTTGCGCCGAAACCCAGGTCGTCGCCGTGGAAATAAGAGAGATGCGCCCACTGCACGTCGCCATCAGCCTCGCTGAATCGGATCAGATGCGCCTCAAGTCCTGAATCTGTTGTGAACGACTCGTTGGACAGAACTTGATAAGTGCCAGACTCATCAAGTTCTATTTCGAAACGTCGAGCATACGTGTCTACATCTGGACTCTTACCTGACAACTCACCTTCAAACGCCGTCTCAACGTCCAAATATTCCTCGACGATGAACAACGCAGCACCCCCGCCACCGCTGTATGACTCGCCGGTTAGATACGTTCTCGGTGCGGACTTCAGGTTGGCTGGCACGTCCATGGACAGCGGGTTTATCGTGCTCAAATACTGTTGAGTTTCGGCCGTTGCGATTTCCTCTACGCCCGGAGGGATGTGGATAACGATAGCTCGGCCGAACTCGAAGTAACGGGCCTCCACCGTTTGTGGAAGAGGCCTCTCCGATATCGCCAGCAATCCGCCGAAGTTAGACGACGGGGCTGTGCCTTCCAGTGTCATTTTGCGAACGAGATGATCGTCCACGCCTGCAAAAATTTCGACAACTTTTCCGGCGTCCGAGCCGGAAATCGTTCCTGTTACGTGAAACACCGTTTCGCCATCTAACTCAGCCTCAACGACGGTCGCCGTGGAAGCGTCGATCTGGGATACGACGTCGGCATCAACGGTGAGACTAGCCGGCGGATCAACGACCTCGCTGACTCTCCACTCGCCGCTATTCGGGTCCCGTCGGTATTTTTTCCCGTCCACGATCCGGTTTTCTGCGCTCGTCGAGCCAGAAATCGAACCTGTACTGGCGTCACTGACGGTGACGATTATGTTGGCGCCTGGACCTGATCGTGCAGCGTTTACGGTGGTCGTAAGTGACTGTTCGCCATCGTCCGTGATATCCACAACATTCAATTGCGCCTGAACCTGCCAGCTTCTAGCCGCAGCCATCGCCGCCGCAATCGCAGGAAGCACTACGTTAGGATCTGTCGAAACGCCAGCCGGGGTTGCAGCTACGGTGGCCGTCTGGCTCGGACTATTCGTAGCCCCAACGGCCGAAGATCCTACGTCCTCATCTCCGCCGCAAGCAGCGGTTAACAGCACTATAGAAGCAAATATTACGAAGACGACTATGGCGGGGTGAGCTTTCAATCCTGTGCCTTACCTGTGATCTTGTGCCCGATGTTCACACGGGGGTCATTTCTTGCGAAGCGTTTCATTCTCGCGATCCCCCTCAAGTGTGTCTCGTTAGACGAGGAGATTGCGTGGCATATCACATCAAACATACGTCAGTACTCACTCAACGGACTGCGAGAATCCCCGATTCGTCACGAACCGGAAAGGTTTACGGTTATTGGCGGGTACTGCATTCCCGCCTCTGAATTGGCGGCAGGAATGCGCGACCGTCGTCGGGTCCGAAGGATAGGCGAACTCCGGAGGAACGAATGAATCGGGAAGTAATCAGCGCGTTTATCGCCCCGATTAAATACGTCTGGCACAAGAGTTCGGCAGTGAGATGAAGATGGCCGATACCGAGCCCGTAGAGTTGGAGCTCACTGGCGACGGGTTTACCTTTATTGCGCCCATTACCGGAACCATCTCAGGAAACTTTGGGCTTTACCTGGACGCCTCCACCGCTAGCGCTCTTTCCGCAGGCATGAGTGCACGCTGGGTCGGCGAATATGAGGACGAACTCCAGAAGACTTTGGTGCGCGTCGTCAAGGCAATGGCTGATGCGTCAAAAATTCTGCTCGCCAAGCTAGATATGAAATACGTGATCAGCGAAATATCATGAATGGAAGGTAAGAATCAGGAATACCCCGGCCCACTGGTGAATGCGCAGAACAACCAGTCTCTTACCTCGAGACGCAGAATGGCACCATCTCAGTAATCCTGAGTGTTATTGATGGTGCCATTCTGGATGAGCTAGGCCAACCACGCCGCACGAGAACGTGCGGCGTGGTTGGCCTAGCTCGATTTTGTACCCGGCGATGTTCCAGAGGTGGTCCGGGCCAAACGATTTGAGTTGGTCGACGATGACGGTCACACACGAGCGGTTATTGGACGAGTAGCGATGTCGTGCTGGCCGTATGCACTGTGCCATCTGGCTTGCGCCAAACGGAACGCCGTCCGTAGCCTCCTTTGAGGACCACGGTAGACGTTCCTGGATTGCTGCCTGAACCACGCTCCAGTTAGCTGACCGGTACCAGATCAATCTTCGGAACTTCGGCGATTATGCCCCGTTCCGCGGCCATACCGAACAGCTTCTCAAGTGCTGCACGCCCCTCGTCACCCATGTCCACGGTGTCCTGGTTTACGTACATCCGTACAAACTTGCGGGCGTCTTCCTTCTCGATCCCACGTCCGTATTGCATTGCGTAGTCCAGCGCCTCATCCTCGTTCGTCCGGGCGTACACGATGGCGTCGTGCATAGCCTTCGCAATGACCCCCTGCTCTTCGTTGTCCATCCGACGGTGCACACAGTCCAGCCCCAGCGGGATCGGGAGGTTGGTCGACGTGAACCATTCCTCACCCAGGTCCATCACCTTGTGATAACCCTGCTGTTCGTAAAGGATCTGGCCCTCGTGCAGGAGTATTCCGGCGTCCACGCTCCCGTCGTCAACTGCGCCGCCTACCGCGTCAAAGTCCAGGAACACGGGCGTGTACGGAACGTCGACGAATATCTGTAGCAGCAGGTAAGAGGTCGTGAACTCCCCTGGGATGCCGATCTTCTTACCGGCAAGGTCCGCGGGCATCATCGCAGATCGGGACACGATCACGGGCCCGTAGTTACGGCCGATAGACGCCCCGCAAGCCATGATTCGGTACTTGTCCGCAACCTGCGGGTACTGGGCGGCCGAAATCGCCGTTACATCCAGGTCGCCGGTAACGGCGCGGATGTTTAACGACTCGATGTCCTCCATGACTTGCTGGATCTCACGGCCGGGCAACGTGATCTGCTTATGCGCCAGGGCGTAAAACATGAATGCATCGTCTGCATCCGGGCTGTGTCCGATCGACAGTGGTCTGTTTTCCGTCATTTGAATATGTTCCTTGGTGTTCGTTCTGTCAGGGACTAGCGGTGTTGTGGGTGTGCGATTTAAGAGCGCACCGGGTAAGTCGATCCGGCCCCGGGTTAGTCCCCGGCCACGATCGTCAACGGGTCGGAGTTGGCCGCGTCCGACGAGTGATCGTCAAAAATCTCGAGGACGTCATACTCGGTGGTCCGCTGGACTGGTGCAAACCCGGCATCAGATATCACGTTCTTGACCTCGTTCACCGTGGTTCGGTTGTAGAAACCGGCGGCCTGCATCACGTTCTCGTCGAACAGCGTCCCGCCAAAGTCGTCGGCACCAAAGTGCAACGCAACCTGGCCAGTCTTGCGGCCTTCCGAGAACCACGACGCCTGGATGTGTTGCACGTTGTCCAGGAAGATCCGGGACAGTGCGATCGCCCTCAGGTATTCGTTAGGTCCAGATTCCTGCTTCACCTTCTGCGCGAGGCCGGTGTTGTCCCGCTTGTAGCTCCACGGGATGAAGGCCGTGAACCCGGGCTGTCCGATGGCGTCCGCCTTGTCCTGAACGTCACGGATGTGTCCGAGGCTCTCAACTATCTCTTCAGGAGTTTCGATGTGTCCGTACATCATCGTGGCGGTCGTTCGCAGGCCGATGGCGTGTGCTTCTTCATGTACGCGAGTCCAGTCATCGACCGTGCCCTTGGGCCTGAAGCGACTGATCTCCGCCTTCACCCGGTTGGACAGGATCTCGGATCCTCCCCCCGGCAATGAGCGGTACCCGGCGTCCTTGAGCGCTTGCAGCACCTCCCGGATCGACTTCCCTGACACGTCCGTCATCTTCATGATCTCGGGCGCTGAGAAGAAGTGCGGCGTCACCTCTGGGTAGAGGCGAACGGTTTCACTGACCATCTCGACGTAGTAATCAAGCGGGAGCGCGCTGTTAAGGCCGCCCTGCATGAGTACGGTTGTGACGCCTTTTGAAGTAGCGACGCCGATCTGGTCCATCATCTGCGCCACCGTGAAGGTGTATGCATCCTCATGCTCGGGGTCTGCCCGGTAGAACGCGCAGAATGTGCAGTAGGCGTCGCACACGTTCGTGTAGTTCAGGTTGGTGTCGACCACGAAGGTGACTCGACGCTCCTCGTTGTGTCGGTAGCGCAGTTGCTGGGCCATCGGAGCCAGGTCGAGTAACTCCGCCTCTGTAAGAAGGAAGAGCGCCTCTTCCTGGTCGATTCGCTCGCCGGTATTAACTTTCCGGCGGATTGTCGATAGCACTGTGTTCCTCGATTTCCGTTCGTTAATGGGTGCGTTTAAACAGATGGAGCCGCGGGTCGCCACTCCGGCAGTCGGTGGTAGTAGGTTCGGAAGAGATTCAACGCTTCGCGCTCCCTGTCACCCATCCGGTAGATGAACTGGTCCACGTAGGACACGGCCTCTTCCGGGGCCATCTGTGCGGTAGGCCATCCTTCTGAGGTGATCTCTTCGATCTCTGCCAACCCTCGATCAAGGCTCTCTCCAATGGCGGCTTCGAGTTCAGCTAGAGCAACCGGATCGGTGTCAGCGCGCGCAAGCCAGTGGGCGTAAACAAAGGGCAGGCCCGTCATCTCGTTCCAGACCTCTCCAAGGTCGTGAACGAACGGGTAGTCTTCGATACCACTGCGGTTACGCAAAGCCTCGTCGCCGATCAACAGGATGGCGTCGTGCGGTTCTTCCCGTGTGACCAGTGAGTCCAACTCCGCCATCCAGTGTTCTCGGAACAACACGCGAAGTAACTGCACAGTGGTCGCCGTCTGCTCGGTCACGGCGACCCGAGCACCTTCCATCTCTTCCGGCATGCGTTTGCTGAACAGGAGGATGCTCACGGACGCCTGCTTGGTGGCGACACAGTAGTCGCCAACCGGCGTCAATGAATCTCCCATCCGGAACCACTCGGCAACAGGAAGTGGACCGGCATCCAGGTCGCCCCGCTCCACAGCCAGTGCCATTTCACGCGGCACGTAGTCAGTTAGCTCGGCGGTGTCCGCAGACATGCGCTTGTAGAAAACGGCGGAGTTCAGGTACGGCATCAAGCCGACCCTTAATTTCCCGGAGTCAGGATTGTTCGGCATCAGGCGTACACCTTCAACTCGTTGTAAAGGGCGTCACGTTCTACCGGCACCCGGCCTGTGGATGCGATCAGTCGGGCCATGCGATCTCGTGCCAGCCCGGCCGGAGAGTCAGCCTGTGCGGCGTGTGCGATGCGTTCTTTGCCGATCGTTCCATCCATATCGTCTGCGCCAAAATGCAAAGCCAGCGCAGCCGTCGCCTCGCCGAGCATCACCCAGTAGCTCTTGATGTGCGGGATGTTGTCCAGCATCAGCCGGGCCACTGCGATCATCTTGAGATCGTCCATAGGCGGCGTGTGTCGTGGGACGAGCATGGTGCTGCCGATCTGGTATTCGAGCGGGATGAATGCCAGGAATCCGTCCGTGTCGTCTTGTATCTCCCTGAGCTGAACCAGGTGGTCTACCCGCTCTTCCATCGTCTCGATGTGGCCATACAGAAGCGTTCCGTTGGACTTGATGCCCATGGCATGCGCCGTGCGGTGGATCTGTGCCCACCGGGCGGCGTTTGCCTTCCCCGGCAGCAACTCCCGATGCACTCGATCCGAGAACACCTCGGCTCCGCCACCCGGCATCGAGCGCAGCCCGGCTTCTTTCAAACGCGCGAGCGACTCTTCAGGTTCTATCTTCCAACGCCTGTGAAAGTAGTCGATCTCGGACGCCGTGAAACCCTTGATGTTTACCGTAGGGAACTTGGCGTGGATGTCCTTCACAAGCTGTTCGTAATGCTCGAACGGCCAGTCCGGGTGGTGTCCGCCAACGATGTGAACTTCGCCCATCTCGGGGTCGATCGAGTCCAGAATTTCTTCGGTGCTGAGTTCGTAAGCATCGGCATCGCCGGGCTTTTTTGCGAAGTCGCAAAATGAGCAGCTCAGTACACAAATGTTGGTCGGGTTGATGTGGCGGTTCAGAACAAAGTAAACCTTGTTTCCTGATACCTGGCGTTTCTTGTAGTCGCCCATCTTCCCGAGGGCCGGAAAGTCGTCACTGTGGAGCATCGTGACACCGTCATCAAAGCTCAACCGAGCGCCGGCTTGCACCTTCTCCCAGATCGGTGCAAGTTCTCTGTCTATGAACTGGATGCCGTTAGCTTCCAGTGTCTGAAGCGTCACTTTGACCTACTCTCATTTCGCCTTGTTAGGCGTGCTGTATTTTTCTGAATCAACTGAAGTACTCGCCCCACCTTCGGTCCACCTTTTGGACCACGTCCGGGTCCATGACAAGTGGTCTGGGGTAGGACGTCTTGAGGGATGCGTCTATCCCCATAGTTCCTGAGTAAACGGGGATCGGCCCGCGCAGTTCGGCTCCCGTGAAGACGATGTCCTGTGCAGGGTCGAACCGGGTGAAGATGCCCCAGAGGAGCGAGGTGTCGTCGTCAATATCGATGTCCGGCGACACGACGGCGATCATCTTGACCTTGGATAGCAGCAGCGACCCCACAAGCGCTTCAAGAGCGCGTCGTGGCTCGTTTTCTACTTGCACCACAAGCAGGGTCTGTTCGATGAATCGTGAGCGAATCACGCCCGGCGCTATCGCAGACAGGTCTCCCGGAAGCAGCACCGCCGTGTCAGACGCAGCGCCCCGGCCGGTGGCGTCGATGATCAACTTCCCGCCGCCTGTCTGATGGTTTGCGGTCCCGGGTGCTCCGCCCGTGAAGTCCAGCGAGTCGACCGGCGCACGGGCGATCACCTGAATGTCCTGCTGCACGTCGAAGTTACGTCGGATCGCCTGGACTACCTTCACGAAGTTGCGAATGTTCACGTCTGGATCGACCAAAATGACGACTTTGCTCAGGGCAAGCTGCCCCGTCCCAAGTAAGCCGAGCGCAGTCTTGATCGGCTCCCGCTCGTAACGAGTCTCGACAGAGACGACCAGCAAGTTGTGAAAACCTGCCTCAAAGTAAGCCCACAGGTCGGTCAACTCCGGGTGGATCAACTTCGCCATCGGCTTCAACACTTCCTGAGTAGCGTCGCCGATGAACTTGTCTTCCTGCGGGGGCATTCCGACTACCGTCGCCGGGTATACCGGGTTCCGTCTGCGCGTAATCGCCTTGACCTGAAAGATCGGGAACTCGGCGGCCTCTGAGTAGTGGCCAAAATGGTCGCCAAACGGTCCCTCTACTCGACGTACGTTCGGCGGAACGATGCCTTCAAGCACGAACTCGGCCTGCGCTGGGACCTGCATGTTCAGCGTTGCGGCGTCGGTCATCGGGGTTCTGCCGTTGCGAAGGAACCCGGCGAACGCCGCTTCGTCGAAACCCTCGGGAAGCGCAGCCACAGTCGCCAACCACAGTGCGGGGTCGCCACCGATGGCCACGGCCATCTCGAGCGGCCTGCCCTGTCGCTCAGCCTGCCAGTGATGTACACCGCCCCCACGTTGGATCTGGATGTGCATGCCGGTGGTCTGGCCGTCGTAGACCTGCATCCGGTACATGCCTATGTTGCGGATACCCGTCTCCTGGTCGACCGTGTGCACCAGCGGGAGCGTCACAAATCGGCCGCCATCGCCGGGCCAGCACTTGAGAATTGGCAATTTCCCAAGGTCCGGGTTTGAATCCACTATCTCCTGAACGGGCGCCTTGCGTGACTTGCCGGGGCGGAAGTTCATGAAGCGCTTCGCCATGCGCCGGTTACGCCATATGGCTTTGAAAGACGGCGGATTCATGTCCTGCATGAAGTGCAGAAGTCGTTCGCCCAACTCCTCAGGTTCCCCGCCAATAGCCATCGCCACACGCCTACGTGAGGCCAGCACGTTGATGGCGACCGGATAGTCCGATCCTTCAACGTTCTCAAACAGCAAGGCCGGTCCGCCTTCTAGCACGGAACGGGTCGCAATCTCGGTTATCTCAAGTTCAGGGCTTACGGGCACGGAAATTCGGTGAAGTTCGCCGTTCTGCTCCAGATATGCCAGGAAAGACTGCAGATCGGTAAATGCCATGTTTAGTCCTCGACCCCTTGCCAGCGCTGTAAAATGCTGGACTCAACGCCCAGCGTGTGGAGGACGCGTCCAGCGATCATGTCCACAAGATCCTGGACGCTCTCCGGGTGATGGTAGAAGCCGGGCATGGCGGGCATCACTATGGCGCCTGCCTCTGTGACGGCGATCATGTTACGAAGCTGTATGAGACCCAGCGGCGTCTCACGTGGCACAAGAATCAGCCTGCGTCGTTCTTTTAGCGCTACGTCGGCCGCACGTTCAAGCAGGTTGGATGACACTCCCGTGGCGATCCGCGCCAGCGAACCCATTGAGCACGGCAATACAGCCATACCGGCGACGTCGTACGAGCCACTTGCGATAGTTGCCGCCACGTCCTTGTTATCGAACAACTCGATCGAACCCGGGCCAGAGTCCAGATCAAAGCTCTCCATGAGGGTCGCGGTGTCGGACGCCGGTTCGCCTGATAGGGAGATACCCATCTCGACGTCGAACACGCGACGCCCGGCATCTGTCACGACGATCTTGGCGTCATGTCCAGCCTCTACCAGTCCCTGTATAACCCGACGCGTATACGGTGCGCCGCTGCCGCCTGAGATTCCTACAACAAAGTTCGCCATCAGTTCACCAACGTTCCGGCGATGACGAATCCAGCGAACACCACGGCGATGATGCCGTTCATGGTGAAGAAGGCGGCGCCCAGCTTTGAAAGGTCGGTCGGCGATAGCAGACGCTGCTCGTAGGTCAGCAATGCGGCCGCAGCGCCGACGCCGACGAAGTAGAGCGTATGAGCGTCCCACATCAACCCGGCAACCACGAGGAACACAACCGTCACGAGATGAAACGAACGGGATATCCAGAGTGCTGTCTTGATCCCGAATCGGGACGGAATCGAATTGAGACCCTGCGCACGGTCAACCTCCATGTCAGCCGTGGCGTAGAGGATGTCAAACCCTGCTACCCAGAACATTGCGCCTATGCCCAAACATGTCACGGCCCAGGTGAGCTCGCCGGTCATGGCGACCCACGTAGCGGGCGGGATCATGATGTAGACGGCCCCTAACGCCAGATGCGCCAGCCAGGTGAATCGCTTGGTGTACGGGTACAACACCAGGACGGCAATCACGATGGGACTCAGATACCAGGCAAGTCGATCAAGCTGCGACACGGCCAGCAGGAACGCCGCCAACGCAACGCCCATATAGACCCAGACCTGACGTGAAGAGATCAGTCCGGCCGGAATAGCGCGGGTTGCAGTCCGAGGGTTACGTGCATCAATCTCGGCGTCGATGACCCTGTTTGCGCCCATCCCGAATGTTCGTGCGCCGACCATTGCGATGGCCAGCCAGAGCAGCGGCTGCCAATCCGGTAGCCCGTCCGCGACCAGAAATCCCGTGGCCGCAGCAAACGGAAGTGCGAATACCGAGTGCTCGAACTTGATCGCCTCGGAGAAGAGCATGATCCGACCCCAGGCCGAAATCGCCGCCTGCGGTGTGGCGCTAGCCATTGTTAACCTCCCTCTCTACGTCCGTCGCTGTCGACACTTCAAGTCCGCCCACCAGGATCGTCCGGAGAACCGGAAGCGCCTCGCCGGGGGTCGGCGTTCCGAGATACACCCAGTTCACGATGATTTCGTTAACGGCACCCAGCCAGGCCCGGGCGACGACTTCTGTATTTACCGGGGAGATTTCACCTGCTTCGACCGCCCGATCAAGCCCGTCCTGGATCACGGCGGCGAATTGCCCAAATATCTCGACCCGCTTTTTCTCAAACGCCGAGCCCATCGAGTAGCCCTGCACAAGAAGTACCTTTGCGAGTCGACGACGACGCCCGAGTCGGATCAGCACTTCGGATAGTGCTGCGTCTGCGCCGGCGAGAGGAGATTCACAGGCCGCCGCCGCCGCTTCTGCTCTGCGAGTAAGCCGACCGGCCAGGCGATCTATGACGGCGAAGAAAAGTTCTTCTTTACTTGGGAAATGGAAATAGAAGCCGCCCTTGGACAGTGATGTACGTCCGGCGATGTCGTCCACAAGGGTCTCGTGGTATCCGGTGTCGGCGAACGCGTCTTCGGCAGCTTCCAGGATGCGTTCACGGGTTGTTTCGCGCTGTATGGCCATCGGTTCTCGCAGGGCTTGTGACTACCGACCGACCAGTCAGTCGGTAGATGCCTCCAAAGTTTAGACCGCGCCCAGAACAAGGTCAATGGAAATAACATGAGGCGGACATGCCGCAGGCCGAGAGCTTAATCGGCACATCGATTCGACCTTCCATTCCGTGATGCCATCCCAAGCGAAGCCGAGCGACCTTCACCGACACGCGAGGGATGGCTGTGAGTGCAACGGTTGGGTTGGGAAAAGCAGTCGCCGGTTCAGAATCAGCCTCGTTGCCGCCGCCTCATGTTTCTGACGTTCATCTGACTGACCAGTACAAACCAATCGGATCAAAACACCACAACCGACCTGAGTACCTCGCCACGCTCCATACGGCCAAACGCATCTTCTACCTCATCGACGGCGATGGTCTCCGATACGAAACGGTCCAGATCGAGTCGACCTTGCAGATACAGGTCTATAAACATCGGGAAGTCGCGCGTCGGCAGACAGTCGCCGTACCAGGAAGACTTGAGCGTCCCGCCGCGCCCGAACATATCTATAAGCGGCAGCTCTATCTTCATCTCCGGGTTGGGCACACCTACAAGCACCACCGTCCCCGCCAGATCACGTGCGTAAAAGGCCTGTTCGTACGTCTTCGGCGTACCCACGGCCTCGATCGCAACATCAACGCCGTTCCCGTCGGTCAACGCTTGAATCGCTTCAACCGGGTCGACGCTTGATGCGTTGATCGTGTGGTTGGCTCCGAACTCTTTGGCCCACGCCAATTTTCGGTCGTCTATATCCACGGCGATGATGGTGTGCGCTCCGCCAAGTTTCGAGCCTGCGATGGCCGCGTTGCCTACGCCACCACAACCGATGACCGCCACCGAGTCGCCGCGTTGGACGTTCCCAGTATTGAGGGCAGCGCCTAAGCCCGCCATGATGCCGCATCCGATCAATCCGGCAGCCTCCGGGCGCGCATCCGGGTTCACCTTCACCGCCTGCCCGGCGTCGATAAGCGTGTAGTCGGCAAAAGCGCCGATGCCAAGAGCAGGTGAAAGTGGCGAACCGTCGCTCAGGGTCATCGGCTGACGTGCGTTACGACTGTCGAAGCAGTACCAGGGCCGACCGCGCAGGCATGACCGGCAGGAACCGCAAGGAGCGCGCCAGGCTAGAACAACAAAGTCACCCGGCACAACGTTGCTCACGCCGTCGCCGATCTCTTCGACTATCCCGGCCGCTTCGTGGCCGAGCAAGAACGGAAAGTCATCGTTGATCGCGCCTTCCCGGTAGTGAAGGTCGGTGTGGCAGACCCCAGAAGCCTGGACTCGTACTACCACCTCTCCTGGCCCGGGATCGGGCACGATTATGGTCTCAAGCCTGACCGGATCGCCTTTGCCACCGGCAATTACGCCCTGAGTTTCACGCGGCATCTGTTCTCCCCTGATATTTCGGTGTGGTTCGGTGTCGTCTCGGTGATACGTCGGTTATAGCGAGATCGTTACCGCCGGCCGAAGCCTCGCTCTAAGTCGGACTGGCTCATGTGAATCATGGTCGGCCTGCCGTGCGGGCACGTGTGCGGCTGCTCCGCCTTCTCCAGGCTCCTCAACAGCGCCCTCCCCTCGTCGTCCGTTAGCCGCATTCCGGCCCTGACAGAGGAATGGCACGCCAATGTTGCAATCATCCGATCACGCCAGGCATCGTGACGCCCCCCGGAAGCCACTTCATCCAGTAGTCCTCTGAACGCGTCACCGGCTGCTGAAGTGCGTTCGGCCAACATGCGCGGGACTGCGCGAATCAAGGCAGTTCCCAAGCCAAACGGTTCTACCACAAACCCCATCCCGGCGATTAAGTCGCTTTGATCGTTGAGTAGTTCTTCCTGTCTTGGTTCCAGTGAAACCGGCTCCGGCTCCAGCATTGTTTGGGCATCAGGAGCGCCGGTATTGAGGACGTTGGTGATTTCCTCAAATCGGACCCGTTCATGGGCGGCGTGCTGATCGATCAAATACACGCCATCCGGCCCCTCGGCAAGCAAGTATGTTTCCTGCGCCTGGCCGATCATTCTCAGCACCGGCAGAGTCTCCCGCTGCGTCTGTTCAGCAGGCTCACCTACCCGGGGTGCGTTATCCGCTGTTTCTCCGGCCGCAACGTCCAAATCCTCTACTTCGCTATTGGCATCCCGTCGTCCCGGCCACAGCGGATTCTGTTCAAGATCGGTCCGCGGCGCAGTGGCAGTTGCAGGGCTTCCGGGGCCGCCGCCTGATCCACCGACTCCTGCAAACGTGTGCGATGGAGAAGTCGGTCGGAAGATCGGCACAGGTGCGTTCGCTATTAAGACTCCCCTTACAGCCCGCTGTACTTCTCCAAATACCAGGTCCTCGCGCAGGAACCGAACCTCGGTCTTGGCAGGATGCACATTGACGTCGACGTCATTGACAGGGACTCTGACCAGCACCACGGCGATTGGATATCGCCGCTCGCCAAGCAAGCCGTGATATGCCTGTTCGATGGCGTACGAGATCCGCCTACTCTGAATCCACCTGCCATTGATACCAAGCGTGATAAACCCTCGGTTTCCACGGCTTATGGAGGGTGCTCCGGTCAGTCCTCCGACAGCGAAAGCGGAAGGTTCGCCATCGGCAAACGGCTCCGCTTCCGGGATCTCCAGCATCGCCTCGGCGATTCGTGCGCCGTAGGTACCTGCAACGGCTCCGTTGACGTCTCCGCCGCCCGGGGTAGCTAGCCTCTGACGCCCGTCCGCCGTCAGGTGAAACGCTACGTCCGAGCGCACCAGCGCGTATGACGTGACCAGTGACTGGATGCGGCCAAGCTCAGCACCCGGGGATCGAAGGAACTTGCGGCGGGCAGGCACGTTGGAGAATAGCCCGCGTACGGCGACGCTTGTGCCGGCGGGAACGCCCGTCTTGCCGGACTCGACCGTCTCCCCGAACTCAAGTAGTAGCCGTTCGCCCGATTCGCGGTCCGCAGGCTTGCTTGAAGCCTCAACACGAGACACGGATGCGATGCTCGGCAACGCCTCTCCACGGAAACCCAGGGTCTCGATCCCAAGCAGGTCAGATGTCTCGTCTACCTTGCTTGTGGCGAAGCGTTGAAACGCCAACTCAAGGTCGCCCGTCGCTATACCTCCGCCGTCGTCCACAACGCGGATCAGATCAGAACCGCCGCCTTCGATCTCGATGTCGATACGTGTAGCACCTGCGTCGAGGGCATTTTCGACAAGTTCCTTGACGACCGACGCCGGTCGTTCGATCACCTCACCCGCGGCGATGCGGGCGGCGGTGGCATCGTCGAGCAGGCGAATCTGCATCTAACCGGCTCCGTTGCGCGGGCTGAAAAACCGGGAGAACGAAGAAGTCCCGGACGAGGCGTAATCAAGTAAAGCATCGGCCACATTGACCAGCTCTTTATCGCTGTCGTCCGCAAAGAAATACGGCCGCACGACCACGCCTCCGAACTCGTGAACGATCTCCTCATGGTCATCCACCACGAGGTCCGGCGATATCGAAAGCGCCGCCCGTTCCACGGCTGCCCTGTAGTCAGAAGTAGGCTTCTCGAAGTAGTCCGTGACCAGGGGATCAATCTTGAGACGGGTCATTTCGTACTTACGTATGCCGACGCCTGACCAGATATACATCGCATGCCCGGCCTCGGTCACACGACTGAACAGGTCGTTAGCGTGCGGGCGAAGAGCGCCGTTAGCGGAGATCAGGGTGTAGTCAACGTCGATGAAAAAGTTCAATAGGTAACCCGGCATCTGCGATACATGGTTGAAGATGTGCCGAGTATAGCCATCGCCCACCCATATTCGGGCGGGTCTACAGCGAAGTACCCACCTGTTACAGGCGACGGATGTAACGGTCACCTAGCAGGAACCAGAGGCCGATCAGAAGGAGGCTTGCGCCCGCGGCGACAGATGCGATACGGATGTCCCAGACCTCCGACGCACGTGCGAAGAAGATGATCCCGATCGGCATGAACCCGAAGTTCATCATCCATATGCCCGATATTCGGCCCCGGTAAGCGTCATCGACCACCTCCATGAGGAGTGCGTTGTTCAATGAACGCCGACCGGCATCCGCCAGCCCCATGAAGAACAGGAACACGAATGCGGAAGCGAAAACGGGCGCAAGGCCAAGTCCCACGATTGCAGCCCCGGACAACAGGGTTGAGGCGATCAGCCAGAGTCCCCGGTGCGCTCCCTTTTTCAGTCCGGCTATGAACAGTGAACCTAGGAACGCGCCCAGTCCAAACACCGCCAGCAACCAGCCGACCGCCATTGGGCCTCCGCCATCGATGGTCTTTCCAAAAACGTCATCAACATATGCAGGAAGGAAGTTGCGGGCCGCATTGGCAAACATCGTCGTCCCCAGTGCTATCAGCAACAGGCCTACGACGGTTCGATTCCTAGCGGCGTAGCTAAGTGCGTCTTTGAGATCACCCAGTACGTTGCGATGCTTCCCGGCGGAGATAACCGATGGCAGCATTGCGCTGAATATCAAAGAACTCAAGTTGAAGACAAGAATCGTGTCGTATGCGGCACCGGGCCCGGCCCACGCATATATGATGCCGCCGATCGCCGGCGCGGCCAGGGTCATCAGGGACATTCCCATGCCATTGAGAGCCAGTGCGTTCGCCATCAAATTGTCGCCGACAAGGCTGGGAATGATAGATTGTCGAGCCGGCATGAGGAACGCAAACAGGGTTCCCTGGAAGATGGATGCGACCATCAGAAACCAGATGGAAATGACATCGGTATGGATCGCAGCCGCTATAACACCGGCGTTGAGGACCATGCCAAGCTGGCCGACCTGGATCAGGCGTTTACGGTCAATCCGGTCAGCGATAACCCCGCCGAACATGCCAAATATCAGCATCGGTGGGGCAAAGCCGACGGAAATCATACCGACCATGTCGTACGAGCCGGTCAGGTCCCACGCAAGCAGGCCACGAGTGACCATCTGCATGTTCATGCCACCCATCATGAGCAGCATTGATAGCCAGAGGGCCCTGAAATTCGGGTTGGAGAGGGACTGGAACGTTCGTTGCCAGTAGCCTTCGGCGACGTTGACTTCAGGTGCTAACTTAGAGGCTCCGGGCGCGTGTACGCTGGAAGACTCTGAAGTTTCCTGACTGTCACTCGCCAAACGGTCTTGCTCCCTACCTGTTTATTAATTCGCCACCTGTGTAGGTCTCAAGTTCGTAGGTGGTCAACCCAGTCGTCGCAATCCCCGCATTGAGACCATGAATATCACTGAGACGACGAGCAACACGATCCCGAGTCCCATCATCGACGCCTGTGCTCCGTAGGCTTCCATGGCGATTCCGAGCGGCAACATTCCCAGCGCCACGACAGAGAACGACATCATGAACAGGCTTGCGACATGTGCGCGATGTTCGTCGTCAGTCAACTCCATGGACAACGCCTGGCCCAGTGCGAATCGCCCCACTTCGGCGAACCCAACAGGGATCATCAAGATCAGGCCTATCCAGTAGATCGGAAGGCCGGCGAACAGGATGAAGGCGACGCCGGATAATACGGATGTGAGCAACAGGACCAGACCACGCCGCTGCCCGCTGCGCATGTTGGCGATACCCAGTGCACCGATCAACGACCCGACACCTACTACCCCGACAAGTATTCCGGTCTCGACCTCCGAAGCATCAAACATATCGATGGCGATCGGCGGCAACATCATTCTGAACGGCATCGTTAGTAAAGCAGCGAACCCTGAGAATATCATCACCTGCATCAATGTCTTCCGGGTTGCGACGTGCCGGAATCCTTCTACCCAACTTGCCAATACCGATCTTCGGGGGGCATTCGGATTCGGTGGGAACTTCGAGATCATACCTGTGACGATCACAGCCACGACGTTCAGACCCGCCACCACGATATACACGCCCTCTGGCCCAAACTGCCAGTACAGCACTCCGCCGATGGCAGGAGCCGCCATAGCCGTGAGGCTCAAAGCGGCGGCGTTTAGCGACATCGCATTGGACATCAGGTTTTTGCCGACCATCTTTGGGATCATCACCTGCCGGACCGGCATCATGAATGAGAACAGTCCACCCTGGATGATCGACGCTATAAGCATGTACTGCCATATAAGCGTGTCTGTCAGGAGCAGAACGGCTATGGCGCCCGCAAGGACTACCTGACAGGCCTGAACGACCAGGATCATTAGACGGCCTTCGACACGCATAGAAATCACGGGCGCCACAACAGACCCGACCAGCATCGCCGGACCGAATCCCACTCCGACGATTCCGGTCAAAAGGAAGTTCTCGTCTGTAATGTCAAACACGAGGACGCCGCGGGCGAAGAACTGCATCTGCGTGCCGCTCATGCCAGCCAGCATGCCAAGCCACAGAAACATAAACTGTCTGACTTTGAGAGACTCGAAGGTCCGGTTCAGGACCCTGTTTAGCCCACCACCGGAAGAATCAACGGCGTCAGATGCACCTGACGCCATAGCCGGGTCAGCACCAACGGGCGCGGAAGTTAAAGAGCCGCGATCAGGCGGAGAGCCATCGTCGTTAGACGGCACTGGTTGACCGGTATTTGGTTCGGAAGCAGGCATTCGACCTCACAGCCAGTTTTTTTCAATCCCCAAGAGTACCCGGTAAAACATCTGATGGGGTTTTATCAGCCAAGCTGTCGAAGCCGCTTCATCAGGATTACGGAGATCACGCTAGTCAACAGCAACAAGATCCCAAGCACGAGCAATGTGCTTTCGGCGCCGTACAACTCCATAGCCAGCGATACGGGAAGGATTCCCAGCGGCATTAGCCCGAACGTCATCTGGAAAAGGCTGGCTACACGAGCCCGGTGCTCATCGTCGGTCAACTCCATCGAGAGCGCCTGACCCAGGGCAAATCGGCCAGATTCTCCGATGCCCATGAAGATCATTACGAATATGGCAACCCAATAAAACGGAAGGGACGCAAATACCACCATTCCGACGGCCGACACGAAAGCAGATGCCAGCAGCACGCCCCCCCGCTTCTGGCCTTCCCTCAGTGCGGCAATGGCAAGCGCACCTATTAGCGCCCCGACGCCCATAAGGGCGACCAGGATTCCCGTTTTTAAGCTGGAAGCGTCGAAAATATCGCTGGAGATTGCAGGAATCAGCATCCTAAACGGCATGGAAAGAATGGTTCCCAAGGCGACGAACGCTATAACGGACATCAAGGTACGGTTGCGCCGTACGTATGAGAACCCCTCGGCTGTGTTGGAGAGAATCGATCGTCGGGGAGCGTTCGGGTCCGGCGGGAACTTGGGCAATAGACTGGTCAAACCTATGGCCCCAATGTTCAGGGCGGCGACAAGGAAGTAGACACCCTCGGCACCAACAACCCCGTAAAGAACTCCGCCGACCGCTGGGGCGACCATGGCGGTAAAACTCATCGCCGCAGAGTTCAACGACATCGCGTTGGACATCAATTTCTTGCCAACAATCTTCGGGATCACGACCTGCCTCGCCGGCATCATGAATGCAAAGACCGCACCCTGAAGAATAGACGCCACGAGGATGTGTTGCCAGATGATCAGGTCGGTCAGGACAAGTAAACCGATCGCCAGAGCAAGGATGACCTGGCCAAGTTGGGTCACCTGAATGATCATCCGGCGCTCTACGCGCTCGGTTATGGTCCCACTAAGCACTGAGCCGATCAGCATCGCAGGAGCGAAACCCACGCTCACGATACCCGTCAGGGCGTATGAGCCCGTGATCTCGTAGACCAAGATACCCCGGGCGAGCATCTGCATCTGCGTGCCGCTCATGCCGGTCATCATGCTCAACCAGAGCAGTCGATATTCCCGGTTTCCGAGCGATTCAAATGTGCGAGCGAAAAGCCGGAACATTCCACCATGGCTTACAGGAGCAGAGCGCGTAACGCTGACACCGCCGGACGTGTACGCCCCGGAAGGAACGGAGTTCAGTGATCCACGATCAGGGGGCATCGCATCGTCTGTTGACGGCGCCCTTTTACCGGGAGTCGGTTCGGAAGCAGCCATTCATCCTCGCAGCAGAGATGGTCTCCGGTTCAGTCTTCGCTCCAAGATTGAAGCCTGATTGAACCACCCGTGGAGGTTTTATGACACTAGCGCGGGCCTCAATGTAAATCACCCAGTCCACCGGAGTTAACGCGGGGTGGACGATGGAGATCACCATTTGATCAAAGCTGAGTATATACCTGTCAGCGATTGAAACTTATGCGTATATCGCCGCCTATTTAGGCCGTGTGCCCCGTACCTCAGTACAATCTGATATCGATTCCCATCCAATCACCCCGCCAATACCACGCGTTGCCGAGTCTTACAGGACCATGTTCGGTATCAAAAAGGAAACCTTTGCTGAAGCCGCCTAATATTCGAGACGTGATCGACGCCAGTCGTCGAATCGCTCCCTACATGCACCGAACACCCCTCCGTCAGTACCCGGCGTTAAGTCGACTGATCGGGCCAGGCACCGAACTCTGGGTCAAGCACGAGAACTACCAGGTGCTGGGATCGTTCAAACCACGCGGCGGGATCAACCTCGTTTCTCAGATGGCCCCTGAAGAATTAGCCGGTGGGCTTGTGGCTGCATCGACAGGCAACCACGGGCAGTCCGTGGCGTTCGCCGGGAAAACCTTCGGCGCTTCGGTAATTATCGTGGTTCCAAACGTGGCCAATCCGGGGAAAGTTCAGTCGATGAAGGACCTTGGCGCAAAGGTCCTTAACCACGGCGATACGTTCGATGTGTCGCACGATTTCTCGATCCAACTGGCCGCAGATAAAGGCGCACGACACATCCACTCTGCCAACGAGCCTGACCTTATTGCGGGCGTTGGGACGTACTCCCTTGAGATATTCGAGGACCTGTCTGATATCGACGTACTGATCGTGCCAGTCGGCGCGGGAAGCGGCGCTTCTGGTGCGGCGATTGTGACGAACGCAGTTTCGCCGTCTACCGAGGTAATCGCCGTGCAGGCAGAAGCTGCACCGTCAGCGTTCCGTTCATGGGGGAGCGATTCGCTGGTGGAGGCTCCGATCAAAACGACGGCGGAGGGGTTGGCGACCGGGCACTCCTACGAGCTGCCAATGGGCATCCTACGGGAACACATCAAGTCGTTCGCACTTGTGTCTGAGCAGGAGATACGGACTTCGATAGTCCACTATCTTGAGCATGCCCGAACCCTGGTCGAGGGCGCCGGAGCTGTATCTCTGGCGGCAGGAATACAGCTTAGAGAACGTCTGGCCGGGAAGCGTGTCGTGGTGGTGGCGAGCGGCGGCAACCTATCTATGGCGCACCTGCGTGAGGCACTTGCCGAGTAGGCCTCTCGGCTGATCAGCAACGCGGCAACAACAAAGTGAAGCAAGCTCCGCGCTCCAGGGCATTCAAAAGATCGGCGCTAGCTGCCTACGCGCTCTATATTTTCGTCCAACGCCTTCACTCGGAGATAATCCTCCCGATAGAGCGCATAGGCGCGCTCCAGGTAGAGCTGCGCTAGTTGCCCGCCGACTTCTGACTTGTCCAGCGCTGCCTTTATCAACAGATCAATGTGACGGTTCGCGGCGACATGAGTGGCAATAGCGCGCATGTGTGCCGTCGCATCCCCTGCCGTGTCCTCGTCCCCGCCCTCTGCGGCAAACCGGAGCCGGCCGGTGAGCTTGGTAAGTTCGCCGAGTTGGTCGGCCTCATTCATCATGGCGTAGACGACATCGTCGACCGTATGGTTTCCCGCAGATTGAGCGGGACCAGGTGTTCCAGATGCGGCAGAATCGGCCGTATTTGCGGCGGCCCCGTGAGTATCGATCTGGGGATTCGCCGGAGTCTCTATCTGGTACCGGGAGCCGTATTCGGCAAGAATTTCCCCTATAACGCCCATCATCTGAGCAGCGTCTGAGAGAGACCTGTTGCCCGCAAAAATAAGATCGTCGCCCCTTGCCTCAGCTATAGACACAAGAAAGTTGTAGCTCTCAACAGGCTCCGGAGCGGGCGGGAAAGCAAAGGCAGAGAGATCAGCCTCGCCACCCATCGGCATCTGGCCGGCGAGAAATGGAGGGACATATTTTTGAAGATTTACGCTGACCGGCAGGAGGATCAGGTAGGTTGCGGCGACCGCATCGGGATTGGTTGTATCCCTGAAGTACACCAGGGCGTGGCCGCGTGGGGAGCTTGCGTCCCCTCGTTCAAACGTTAAATCCATCTGACGTCGGCCTGCTGCCTCTCTGATGATCTGAACACGACGACGGCTTTTTATAGTCGCCTTGATTATTCCAGTCTGTATCGTATACCTGCACCAGTAGATTACGCCGTGGGTGCGGGTCATCCATTCCACTTGAATCCCCGGCTCACGGATGCCAAACCTAAGGATCACTCTCAGAAGATATGGGCCTGTACACCGCAATCGCAAGACCATTGTTATTCCGATTCCCGCCAGAAATGGCGCACCGGTTTGGCGACTATGCCCTCCGAGTTTCTCCACTCTGGTCCGTGTTGAGGCCGATATTATCGACGCGTGACGCACGCCTTGAGGTCACGGTCGCCGGCATCAAGTTCCCTAATCCCGTCGGCGTCGCTGCCGGGCTGGACAAGGACTGCCGCTTCCTCCCCGGCTTGTTGGATATCGGATTCGGTTTCGCCACCGGCGGCACGGTCACGAAGGACCCTCGGCCAGGCAACGCACGTCCTAGGGTAATCAGGGAGCCGGGACAGCATGCGCTCCTGAACGCCCTAGGATTTCCCGGCGAGGGCTTAGACGCCGCAGAGTCCCGGCTCAAGAAGTTGTCAGAAGAGCAACGAGCCCGAGTTTTTGTAAGCATCTCAGGAACTGAGGTCGAGGACATCGCCGAGTGCCATCTCCGCCTGCAGCCGTTGGTCGCGGGGGTCGAAGTAAATGTCTCCAGCCCGAATACGGCAGGGCTGCGAACATTCCACGAGCCAGACAATCTGTCCGCCCTTGTGTCGACGCTTGTGGAGCAACGAGACAGGCCGATCTTTGTAAAGTTGCCCCCGTGGCGTGACGACGAAGAGCGAGCCGAGATGATGTTGATGGCCCGAACGTCGCTTGAGGCCGGAGCCGACGGCCTGGTGATCGCCAATACTCACCCGACCGAGGACGAACGGTTGGCCGTCGGGCGTGGCGGATTTTCCGGCGCACCGATTTTCGACGACACCCTGCGTATGGTCACGGATGCGCGTGAAGAGTTAGGCAACGAATTTACGCTGATCGCCTGCGGTGGCGTCGGCTCTGCCGAACATGTCTGGCGACTGATAGAGGCCGGTGCATCGGCGGTGCAGCTATACACCTCCTTCATCTACGAAGGTCCCGGGCTACCGGGCCAGATCAACCGAGATCTGGTGAAACAGATTGATGTTGAGGGAGTGAGCGGACTGCCGTCTGGTATCGACGGGTAGATTTCGTTTGAGCAACACGAGCGCGCTGGTCCTAAGTCTCTCGACGGTTAGTCCGCCCGAGTCGACAGCAGCTTCTCTATATCTGCCCGTTTGCCCATCGACTCCTGTGCGCCTTCGTTAGAAACCGCAACCGCACCACTTGCCATCGCCAGCCACACCGACTCCTGAACGCCCTTGCCCTCTGTCAGCCCGACGGCAAGACCCGCGTTAAACGCATCACCAGCGGCCACGGTCGCCACTGGGGTCACTTTGAACGGCCGAAAGTATCCCTCGAACTCAGGCGACGCCACGTAAGCGCCGTCTTCGCCCAGCTTCACAACGGCTACCGGCGTCCCCTGCTTGCGCATTTCAAGTGCAGCCTTCTCCGCCGACCTCACATCGCTGACCTTGATGCCTGTCAGCGACTCCGCCTCGTGCTGATTCGGCGTGATCACGTGCGCCAGGCTTAGAAAATCCTCTGGCTGATTGTCTCGAACTGGTGCCGGATCCAGAACTACAGTCACACCGGCATCACGCGCCGCCCGCATGCACTCCAGCGTCACATCCATCGATATCTCTTGCTGCGCCAACAACACAGACACACTGCGCACTATTCCGCTGAAGTCCTCGATCTGTTGTGGTCCACAGGTTGCGTTAGCACCGTAAACCGGCAACACGTAGTTCTCAGCAGTGTCGTCGATAAATATCAGTGCCACCCCGGACGACTGCGACGCGTCGACGCGGGTAAATCCACAGTCGATCCCCTCATCCTCCATGGTCAAAACCAGCTCACGACCGAACGGGTCATCGCCTACCTGCCCGATCATCACCGCGGTACCGGAACGACGTGCCAGCCGGGCGACCCCCACGGCCTGGTTTGCGCCCTTCCCGCCTCCGCCGGTGGAGAAGCTGTTGCCCTCGAAGGTCTCGCCGGGATTCGGCAGACGCTCACCCTGAATGAACAGGTCCATGTTCAGACCACCGACTATGGCAATCTTGCCTCCCGTTCTGGTTTCGAGCATCATCCAAGCATCTCTCCCTGTGTGTTTTTGAGTGATTGTCTCGGTCAGTCCGAGAGAAGGTTACGGTCCAGTAGTTCTTCCAGAGCCTGCGCAACGCCGTCTGCGTCCGGCCCTGGGATCAGAGTATCGGCTGATTTCAGTGCAGTTGGATGGGCGTCACCCACGGCGACACCAAGTCCGGCCCATCCCAGCATCTCGGCGTCCCCAACACCGTCCCCAAACGCAACAACCTGCTCCGGACTAGCGCCAAGTCCTTCAAGCACGATCTCCAGCGCTCTGAGCTTCCCTGCATCCGGGCTGGCAACCTCGCAAAAGTGTGGGAGTGAATGTGTCACCAGCGCACGATCTCCGAAGTGCTGCGTTAGACGATCAGCGCGGGCCCCGGTCGCCTCTGGTTCGTCCACCGCAAGGATCAAGGTGGGGCCGCCGTCTGAAACATCGTTCAGGGAGTCAACCACGCGCAACTCTTGCTCCATGCGTTGTGCGTATCCGGTCGCCCAGTCTGAAATTTCCTCAACATATAACTGGTCATTTAGAAGCATACTTAGGTGGCCGCTATCGCCGTCCAACAACTCAAGCGCTTCTCCGGCAAGTGTCCCGCCCATACGTGTGTGACGACGCACCTCGCCGGTGGACGGATCGGCCGTGACCGCGCCCTGGTAGCAGACAAGGGGCCCGTTGGTTTTGAGCTCACGTGCGAACCCGAGCGCCGAACCCAGAATCCGTCCGGTAGCGATCATCACCGTCGCACCTGTGGCCTGCGTTGCATCTACAGCCGCACGCAATCGAGTCGACAGTACCAGGTCAGATCCCACAATCGTGCCATCGATATCCAGGACAACGACGCGGTAGCCCGGCTTTTCAGCCCCGCTTTGTTGTAGGACAGATTTGTCGTCACTCAACGGGAAGTAGAGCCTTTGAGATTCTAAGTTATCGACACGCTAGCGGATCCCAGTTAGATATCAAGTGAAATATGAGCGTGAAGTTTGGTCGATAATCCCCCGCTCACCCTGTGAGTCGGAGTAATATCCGGCAGAATCTTACGCCCATATGTGCGCCGGTCACTCGCCCGGAACCAATTTCGGGCAATCCCGACATCCCATAAACAGGAGATATAGCCTTGAAGATCACGTCCCATGAAGTGTTGGTCGTCAGTGTCCCGATGGATGCCCCCCTTATGGGGCGAACATCTTCCCCTCACATAATCTTGAAACTACGCACGGACGATGGCATAGAAGGCATAGGCTGGGCGTTTCTTGGCGGCCCAATGGGAGACGGCCTCGTGAAGGCGTTGGACTCCATGGCCGAACTGCTTCACGGTGAAGACCCGACGATGCGCGAACACATCGACGGTATTGTCGACGCAGCAACATCTGGTTCCGGACCGGGCCTCTCTCATTACGTCAGGGCCGTCATCAACTTCGCCGTATGGGACATCACAGGGAAGTCACTTGGACAGCCTGTCTGGAAACTACTCGGCGGCGCACATGCCGAATCCGTGACCACATACGCCAGCGGGTGGCTATGGCGTGACTACGATCTGAACGCGCTGGAAAAGACGGCCGGAGAACTGGTCGAGCGTGGTTTCACATCGATGAAGTTCCGCTGTGGCGCAGAAGCCCGCATGTCTGACGAAGCTGAACGGGCTCGTGTGATGCGTGCCGCAGTTGGTGAAGACATCACGCTGATGGTCGACATCAACCAGGGCTGGGACATTCCCCGGGCGATGGAGGGCGCACGCCACTTTGAGGCCCAGAACGTCTACTGGCTTGAAGACCCGATCGATTACCGGGACGTGCAGGGCTACTCACAACTCGTGAACGCCACGGACATCGCGATCACCCACGGCGAGTACAACTACGGTTACGAACCCTTCGGCCCAATCGCCGACCACCGTGCCGCCGACATCTTCATGATCGATGCTCACCACGTCGGTGGGATCGATGCCTGGAAGAAGGCGGCTGATATCGCAGTCGGCGCTTTCCGGCCTTTCGTTACGCACCTTAGTCCGGAGATTGCTGTCCACCTGGCCGCCGGCATCAACGGCGTCAAGACGGTCGAATTCATGCCCTGGTCCTTCAACCTGTGGGAAAAACCGATGGAGATCAACGCCGATGGTGAGTTGATCGTCCCGCAAGGCCCCGGTCTTGGCGTGACACTGAACGAAGATCTGGTGAAATCGAACCGAATCGACGCTTAACGACAGGATCAGGAATCTGGCGGATCCCCAGAGGTCACAAGATTCACAACGCAGTTTAGAAGCGGAGAGTAATCCCTTGAAAATCGTCTCGCATGAAATCGCCTGGGTAGACGTCCCGTTGCCACGCCCGTTCGTTTCCGGCACAGGATTCCGAACGTCCGAAATGCGGCATGTTGTCTTGAGGTTACGGACCGACGACGGTATCGAGGGACTCGGCTGGGCGTTTGCACACTCCCACACCATGCTCCCGGCGCTTGGCGCAGCTATCGATGACGTTGCGACGATGATCCACGGGTCAGACCCGATGATGCGGAATGAGATCCAGAACCGTATCGACCGCGCCACTCAGTGGACCGGCGGCGGGTTCAATGAATGGGTATCGGCTGTCATCAACTTCGCTCTGTACGACATTGTAGGAAAGGCGCTGGACACTCCCGTCTACAAGATCCTCGGCGGCCGTCACACCGAGTCCGTTGCCACATACGCAAGCCACAAGCTGTGGCGCGACTGGTCGCTTGACGACCTCGCAACCGGTGCGGGCGAGTTGAAGGACGAGGGGTTCAAAATGCTCAAGTTCCGTGTCGGCGCAAACGACGCTGCACTGGACGAGCGAGAACGGGCGAAGGTCGTGCGTGAAGCCGTGGGGCCGGACTATCCGATCGCGGTAGACATCAACCAGGGCTGGGACATCGCTCGCACCATGGAGGTAGTGCCCTACCTGGAAGAGTTCCGAGTTCACTGGCTTGAGGACCCGATCAATCGGCACGACTTTGCCGGATATCGACACCTGGTTGATGCGCTGAACATCGCCATCACGCACGGCGAGAACCTGTGGGACTGGCGACTGTTCCTGGACGTCGTAAAGAACGACGCCGTGGATATCGCCATGATCGACGCTCACCACGTCGGCGGAATCGACGGCTTCGTGAAGGCTGCCGCAGTCTGTGATGCTGCGTTCCGCCCTGTGGTCACCCACCTGTCTCCAGAAGTTGCGGTGCATCTAGGTGCATCGGTGCCGAACTGCACGCTGGTCGAGTACATGGACTGGTCGTTCGGGTTGTTCGAGGACACGAGCCAGATCAACGCCGAGGGACGCATGATCGTCCCGCAGAAGCCCGGCTTTGGCGTGACCCTCAATGAAGAGTTACTCAAACGAGGCATCAAGGACTGACCCTGATCTACGGATCAGTCCGGCCCGTGTATCATCCGAGCCACTATGCCAAGTGACAGGGTGCAACGACAGATCGAGTTGCTGCTCGATCAAGCCGAGGCGGCACTAGCCGCTTAGGACTGGCGCGCCGCGTTACAAGCTGCAGAGGCTGCACGAGGGTTCGACCCCGATAACGCAGACGCGGCAGCATTCGTAGCCGCGGCGGAACGCGCCATCAGCGCAAGCTTCTCCCTCACCCGATCCCGCGGCAAACATCCCTCTTGATGACGGCTCTTCGAGTGCCTCAGGGCACGTAGAAACCACATCCACAACCTCGTTTGCAAACAACCGCTACAAAGTCGGAAACCTCCTCGGAGAAGGTGGCAAAAAGCGCGTCTACCTCGCCCACGACACCCTTCTCGACCGCGAAGTCCCGTTCGCCCTCATCAAGACCGAGGGCTTTGACGAAACATCCCGCACCCCGATCACTCGAGAGGCCTAGGCCATGGGACCGCTGGTGATGCCCCCCAACATCACGCGCGATATGGGCATGACGCCGCTAACGGAGTGCATCTTGCGGCGTCGGGAGGTGCTCAAGGCGTAGATACCTCCTTTCGAGTCCGCCAATCTTTCCCGTAGCCCGGTAAAATCCGATCAAAACACTCGCTCAGATTCAATCCCGGAGACAACCTCTATGTCCGTGACCCTTGACTGGTTTGGCTGCACGACCTACCGGCTAAATATCGATGGACTGATCGTGTTTCTGGACACTTTCATGGATAGGATCTCAAGCGCGCCGGACAACGGCGCGACTTCTGCCGATATCAAAGAGGCAGACTTCGCCATCATCGGTCACAGCCACATGGACCACATCGCCGGGGCCGACATCATCGCCAAGAACACCGGTGCCAAAGTGATCGGTTCGTTCGAGACGGCACGTGTTCTCAGGAAGGCCGGTGTGCCAAAGGATCAGTTACTCCCGTCCGCCGGTGGTGAGTTACACCAGTTGAATGATGACGTGAGCGTGCGGGTGTTCCCAAGCCTCCATTCCTGCATCTGGTCCACCGCCGAACCATCTGGAGTGTCGTTAACTGGTGATATCGGTGTCTCATACGGAGAACGCGCCGAGCGCCTTGCAGCACAACGCGGCGACGGTGCTCGGCTGCCCGATGATCTGGCAGCCGAGCAGAATGAACTCGATACCCGTCGCATCGGTAGCAGTAACGATGGCGGCGCTCTGGATTACCTGATCGAGACGCCGGACGGAACAATCTTCTTCCAGAACAGCATGGGCTTCTGGAGCGGGATCCTCACAGGCATCCGTGCGGACGTGGCGATCATGGGCTGTGCCGGGCGCGGCAATATCGATGGCGAGCCGATTCAGGGCTCCGTGGAGGAGTATGTGGCCGCAGTAGCCAACACCGTGGCCCCGAAAAAACTTGTGCTTGGGCATCACGACAATTGGGCAGGCGCTGTCGATGCACCGGACCTCACGGACATCGAACCCATCCGTGCGGAACTTGCGCGATCGGTCCCGTTTGCCGAGGTGATTGAGCCGGGATACCAGGACGGAATGCGACTCCTGTAGAAGTCGTTCTGGTGCCGATAAAAAAGTCACAGACGGTCGGCGACTTAACGCTGAAATATGTTGACTTCGGATCCGGTGATCCGCTGGTGCTACTGCACGGCTTCTCCGGGAACTGGCGTTCGTGGTCGCAAGAGATCGATATCTTGTCGCACCGTTGGCACGTAATCACACCAAGTTCTCGCGGCCACGGCGGCTCATCTGCTTCCTCCAATGGCGAATACGGATACGACGTTCGGGTGGCCGACGCGGCCGCGTTCATCAAGTCGATATCGGATACGCCGGTCGTACTGGGCGGCCACTCAATGGGCGGAGCCACAGCAGCCGGCGTCGCAGCTCTTCATCCCGAGCTTGTGCGAGCGCTCGTTATTGAAGACCCGCATGTCCGGGTCGACTTCGTAGAAATGATCGCCCCGTTAATCCGGACTCGTGAGCTGCTGAGACGCGGACCGCGCTTTACCGATCTCGTGAGTCAGATTCATGCCGAGAACCCAAACGTCAATGCAGCGCCGTACGTTTGAGCGCCACCAAACAGATCCTCATGGACCCTGAGGCGTACACAGCCTTCATAGAAGAAACGACGTACGACAGGTTCGATCCGAATACCGTGCTGGCCGACATAAAGTGCCCCACGCTCCTGATGCAGGCCGACGCTGAGCGGGACGGTATTGTCAGCGATGAAGTGGCATCACGCATGCAACGAATCATCCGGGAGTGCACACACGTCAAGTTCGCAGGGACAGGCCACAACCTCCACGAAGACGCGCCAATCGAGTTTCGCAGAACGCTGTTCAATTTCCTAGACACGATCTAACGCAGCATAGTCCCGGCCACACAAGTGCGAGATCCTCACGCAGAATCTCTCACTGAAGACTTGATTTCACGCCCACTTGGGGCCATCCTGCGCCACGTCTACTAATGTCTATGAAGGCAGGCACGGCCACGAACAGAAAGCAGGAACAACCGATGATAGTCACGGACGTCAAAACTTGGGCAGTGGCCAACCCTCCGCCCCATTTCGGTGGCCCATTCTGGGTCTTCGTGAAACTCACCACCGACAATGGCATCGTCGGCTACGGCGAGGCTTACGGTGTTCCGTTTGCTCCGGCCCGAGTCTGTGAACTGATCGAAGACGTGGCGGAACGCTACGTGGTCGGCAATAGCCCCTTCGAGATAGAGCGCATGTGGCGGTCGATCTACGGCAGCGGCTTCAACCAGCACCCGGAGTTCACCGTAGGCGGCATTCTGAGCGCGCTCGAGATTGCCTGCTGGGACATCGTCGGCAAGGCGCTTGATCAGCCGGTTTACAACCTGCTGGGCGGCAAGTTCAACGAGCGGCTCCGGTCCTACACCTACCTGTACCCGGACACCACTAACCCTGACCAGATGGCGGTTGCCGACATCCACGGCGACCCGGACGAAGCGCCAAAGCGAGCCATCCATTACATGGAAATGGGATTCACTGCAGTCGGGTACGACCCGGTGATGCCGATGGGTGACCCACGGCAACTTTCGCTTGAAGAGCTCAGCAACGCAGAGTTAGTTACAAAGAACCTGCGAGAAGCCGTCGGCGACAAGGTCGATCTCCTCGTCAAGACGCACGGCCAGATGACCACGTCCAGCGCTATTCGGCTGGCCAAAAGGTTGGAGAAGTACGACCCGCTCTGGTTTGAGGAGCCCGTCCCACCGGAGAACCGTGACGAGATGGCACGCGTCGCACGCATGACGACTATCCCGATCGCGACCGGTGAACGTCTGGTGACCAAATACGACTTCTGGGACCTGCTCAGCAAACAGGGCGCGGCGATCCTCCAACCGGCGCTCGCACGCGTCGGCGGCATCCTTGAGGCGAAGAAGATCGCCGGAATGGCGGAAGCGAACTACGTCCAGATGGCCCCGCACCTCTACACGGGACCCATCGAGGCGGCGGCGAATATCCAGGTCGCTACCTGCAGCCCCAACTTCCTGATCCAGGAGAGTATCCAGAACTTCACCGGCTTCTTCGCCGACATCCTGAAGAAGCCGATCCAGTGGGAAGACGGATACATCATCCCGCCGACGGACCCGGGCATCGGCTACGAGCTGGATGAGGCCGTCGTAGAGGCGAACCTGTACGAAGGCGACGGCGTGTTCCCACCGATGGGACCGCGCGACTAGGCGCTCACAAACGACGATTGTTCATGCGCACGGGCGGAGCTTACTCCGCCCGTGTTCGCGTCACGGCATGTTCTAGCTCACGCCTCTACAGCGTTGAGGCAAACACACCCTCCATCTTCAAACCCACCCTGAGGCTCTCGAAGGGCGGGAGTTGCCGCGGTCAGGGTCGCTCTAGCGCGTAGCCCGCGTCCCAGATGCGCGGCGACGGCGTATTGCCATACGCGCCTACCATGTTGGTGCGATAACCATAGCCCCGGTGTCATCGAGGAATAGTGGTAGCCGGAGCAGCCCCCTTCGTAGTTCGAAAGTAGAGGGGTCCTGTCGTGACAGGCCAGGATAAGCGCCCCGCCGGCTCAGTCCCCGCCCGGGCTCTCCGCCATACGCCGCAAATCGGCGCTATTCAGCGCACGTAGCCGGCTGTCGATTCGCATCGAGTCGGGCTTGCGCAGTATCGGGAACATGAACGCCGAGGACAAAACCGTGGCCAACCCCAGAATTGACGTGACCAAGATGGCCGTCTGGGAATCATAGGTCTTTGCAATGAGTCCGACGTTGATCTGTCCGATCGGCCCCGCGCCTATGAACACCGCCACGGTGCCCATTACCCTCCCACGCATTTCGGGCGACGCGGCGGACGCCATGATGGTGCTCTGCATAGTTCCAAAAGCGGACATTCCGAATCCGCCCATAAACACAATCGCGAAGCTGACCCAATACCAGTGCGATTGTGAGAACAGAAGTATCCCAACAAGGAAAAGCATGGACCCGTACAGGTAAATGCGGGAGTAGTGACGGGGCATGGCGAACGTGGCGATTAATGTGGCCCCGAATACAGAACCAAGCCCCTCGACGGAGTTAAGTAGCCCCACTAAAACATCGCCGACTTGAAGCGTTTCACGAGCAATAATCGGCTGTTGGCTCATGTACGGGAACGCGAAGACGTTCATGAGCAATGTCACTATTAGCGTACCCACCATAAGTTGGCTGACGCGAATATATCGAACGCCGTCCATAAGGTCCGCCAACACCCCGGCGCCGGACGTTGTCACCTTTGGACGCTCGTAACGCAAAGTAAGTGCCACGAGGCCCGCTATAGAGAACAGAAAAATTCCGGTTATGTACGCGCCTTCAGGGCCTACGGTCGCCATGAAAATTCCGCCCGCAAAAGGACCAATGATCCTGCTGAGTGCGTTCGTAGCGGAGTCAAGGCTCATAGCTCGTCCAAGTCGGTCCCGATGGACAAGCTCGCCGATCAGGGTTCGTCGTACCGGGAACTCGGATGCCCAGACGATACCCGCCAGAAATGTTGCTACCGCCAGGTGCCAGTAAACCAACAGATCAGCCATCAGCAAAATCGCCATCACGGCCGCTATGACCGTCTGAATAAACAGACCAGTGACCAGGAAGTGTTTGCGGTTTAGACGGTCAGCTATGACCCCGAGTCCCACACCGAAAAGCATCGGCGACATTCGGAAGAAGAATGTCAGAGACACCAGAAATGGGTCGCCGGTCATGTCCAGGGCGATCAGCGCTATGACCAGCGTGTCAAGCCAACGCATCGTCCCGCCGAACGCGCCTATGGCCCACAGACGCCTGAATTGCGGGTTCTTGAACACGGGTAATGAGCGACCTGATGGGTCGAAGCTGGCGTTATCGGACGTTATTTCGTCGCCTCACCTTAGAAGAAACGAACCGGATCATGTCGGGCTAGCGTCGGCTTCATCGCCGTTCGCCCATATGCCGCGCTCAGCGTCACGCGCAGCGGTCTCCGCAGATAGCAATTCCGAGTTGTAACGATCGTTAAACGGACCGGGCTGGTAGCGGGCAATCCCACCGGCGAGCAGTGCTGCGTTGACCATTATGTTGTCCACGTAGACGTACCGCAGCAACCGGCTCTCGTCGTCCGTATCATCACCGTCGCGCTCCAGCGTCACGGTGGCTCCTTCCACCCAGTTTTGATTGGTCAGTTGTGCGGTCCGGAAGTAAAATTCCCCCGGCACTCCTACCGAGACGCCGATATAACGCACCGTTTCGGTGTCGTTATTGATGGTCACCACGATTGTGTTGCCGTCCACAACTTCACTAACCCGCGCCGTGACGAAAATGGTTTCTGAATTGCTGTCGCCGCGCGAAAATACTAAGGGGCCGACCATCGACATCAACAGTCCAAGGGCCGCTAATATCAGGAGTACACCGCCTGCGCTCTTCAACCAACTGCGGCCCTCCTTACCAACGTTGCCCCTGAGCGCGTCCCGTTCGGATAGGGCAATGTCGTACTCAGACGGCCCCGGGTACGCAAACTCCTGCAGATCTTCATCGAAATCGTTGCCGTCGCCATCCATCAGGACTTCGTCCGCGATCAGTACGTCGTTAGGCGCGGGAATATCTCCGAACTCGAAATCCTGATCGGATTCCTGATCTTCATCTTCCGTTTCTTGATCGTCGGGTCCGTCGTATCGATAAACCATATTGAGGGGCGAACGCTACCTTTTAGCCGATACGCGTCGGCTGCAACCCATTCTGGATGCGTTCTCACTTATATGAAAGGCACAGTCGTAGCGACAGGCGCGCGAAGTCGCGCTATTACCTCCTGTCCGCCATCCTCATCTAGCTCCGAGTACCACGACGCTAAATACAGAGTCTTCATCATGACGGAGACTCTCTAGATCGGGCAGGTCGGTCGGGTTCAGAGCTGCTTGAATCAAGTGTTCTCAAACTTAACGCGTTGACTGCCCGCCTGACGAGACGTACCATTTGAGACTAGATCCACGCTGCGATCAGTTTTGCCTCGGTAATCGAGTGCGACATCGCAGCCGGTGAATCAGCGGGCTTTTTCAGAAAGTTGCTGCTGTCACTCCCGGCAAGGATCGCCCGGGCCCGGTGACAGTTGCAGACACAACGCACCGGAGGGACTACCGGGTGGCATACGCCTCAGCTCTACACTGCCGTGAATGCGGTAACGAATACCCAATTGCACCGATACACGTATGTGAATGGTGTTTTGGGCCTCTCGAGATCACTTACGACTACGACGCCATCAAAAGCGCAATCAGCCGCGAGAAGATTAAAGACGGCCCGCTCACGATGTGGAGGTACGCAGACCTCCTTCCCGTAGACGACAAGAACGCGGTAGACATCGGCACCGGCATGACGCCACTGCTCAAGGCCGACAATCTTGGCCGAGAGCTCGGCATCGACAACCTGTGGATCAAGAACGACGCGGTCAACCCGACTTACTCGTTCAAAGACCGCGTGGTTTCGGTTGCGGCGACAAAGGCACTTGAGTTTGGCTTTGACACGCTAGCCTGCGCCTCCACCGGAAACCTTGCCGGAGCGGTCGCAGCGCACGGCGCTAAAGCCAACATGCGCACTCTTGTCTTTATCCCGAGCGATCTCGAAAGAGGAAAAGTCGTCGGCGCCGCCATATACGGACCGACCGTCGTCGCTGTGGACGGCAACTATGACGACGTGAACCGGCTATGTAGCGAGCTCGCTGACAATAACGACAACTGGGCGTTCGTAAACATCAACATGCGCCCTTACTACTCAGAGGGTTCAAAAACCCTGGGATACGAGGTCGTAGAGCAGCTTGGCTGGAAGGCCCCGGACCACGCCGTGGTTCCGATCGCATCCGGCTCCCTGTTCACCAAGATCTGGAAAGGCATGAACGAGTTCGCAAGCCTGGGCCTGATCGACGACGTACGCACCAAGATGCACGGCGCACAGGCAGACGGCTGCTCGCCCGTTGCGCAGGCTTTTGCCGATGAACAGCTTCACGTAAAGCCGGTCGTCCCAAACACAATCGCCAAGTCGCTGGCCATAGGCAACCCGGCTGATGCGTACTACACGCTCAAGATCGCGCAGCAGGCTGAGGGTTCGACCGTGGGTTCCACCGCGGATCCGGCGATCGTCGAAGGCATCAAGCTGCTTGCGCAGACCGAGGGCATCTTCACGGAGACGGCTGGCGGTGTTGTGATCTCAAACCTGAAGCAGCTGGCCGCTTCGGGTCGCTTCCAGAAGGGTGAGTCTGTGGTCGCTTTCATCACGGGTAACGGCCTTAAGACCCTTGAGGCCGTTGAGCATGAAGCCAACCCGATCAACATCAAGGCAACCATGTCCTCCTTCGAAGAGTTAGTTTCGGTTACCCCGAAAGACGAATCAAAGGTTGGCAGCTAGGCCCAATCCATTAGCAATTTTATCGGCCTGTTCCGGAGGACAGTTGTCGCCGGATCACCCGAACGGGAGTAGAAGTCACGTGGCAATCCGAAGGGTCAGACTAACTTTCGAGGGCACTCAGATTACGGACCCCGTGATCTACCAGATTGGAAAAGATTTCGAGATCATCACCAACATCCGCCGGGCAGAGGTCCATTCAGATGTGGGATGGGTGATCCTGGAGCTTGACGGGTCGGAGGCGGAGATAGACATGGCCCTGGCATGGGCTGCAGGAAAGGGCGTTCGAGTAGACCCGATCGCAGGAGACGTGTTAGAGGGCTAGACCCTTTAACGTGATTTAGCGGTTAGTATCTGTCCGGTCCTCTACGTAATAATTGGCATCAAACAGTTCACGAGTCCGTAATTCCGGACCTGGATAGAGACATCAAGGGAAATTGATATGGCAGTAATGGTCCGAATTCCGACTCCACTCCGCCGCCTGACCGGCAACGCCGACCGCGTTGAGGTTGAGGCCGACACACTTCAGGCTGTGGTCGACGCGCTGGATAGCGCACACGCCGGTATCAAGGAGCGCATCTGCGGCGAAGACGGCGAGATCCGACACTTCGTAAATGTTTACGTGAATGGCGAGGATGTCCGTTACCTGGACGGTCTGAGCACCCCTACCAAGAGCGGTGACGAGATCAGCATCGTTCCCGCGGTGGCCGGCGGACGGTAGGCAGTTCCGGGATGTGATTGAGCAGGGGCGTCCTCATGGGCGCCCCTGTTTTTGTTCTGGCTAATTTTCAGAATCCCCGACCCTGACGAATCCCATGTCCGAACATCGTAAGATCGCCGTTAGGGATAGTTATTTTCTGTAGTTCGTGGGTTATAAGCCCTGTTCAAAAGGGACATCTCCGGGAGGACGACATGACACCGAGGGAGAGACGAGAGCGGGCAAAACGCAAAGCTCAACGGGGTCCGATTTATGAAGGAATCGGATTTATTGTGATCGTAATGATCGCAACGCTTATCGCTGGACCAGTCGGCCTCATCTTCATGGCGATAGTCGGAGTTATGCTGTTTGGTCTTGGGATAGCAGTGGGGATTATGCGCGGCCCCGGTGAGCCGCCGCCAAACCCGGAAGCACTGCCGCCAGCGTAGCCACGACACGGCCGGTCCCGAATCCGTCCTGAAGATGCTTATGCACGGGGGGGGAAGAGCAATCCTATCCTGAGGATCCCGATGCACAGCGGCGGCGAAGCAGACCCACCCTGAGGCTCTCGAAGGGCGGGCGTCTACGCAGTTACGGGCGTACTCGCGCATGTGCTACGTTTCAGGCACACATGCGTGGGCGGAGCAGTCCCCGCGCTTACAGCCGCTTTATCGCAGGCGTCCGCCAATTCGGCGACCGATTCGGTACGGGAACACGAAGAATCCCCAGAAACGACGGCCCAGATATCCAAAGACCTCGGTGATCTCGCGGGACATCGTCCCTGCAGGTGGGAGTGCCGTACCGTGGCCACCACCTATGGTGACGACTTTGGTCGTATCGACGTCCGACTGAGGACCACCACTCTGGTTCCTCGCACGCGCCGTTTCGCGAATATAGTCGCGTTCTTCGTTCGGTCGCAGGGACATTGAGGACCTCCTAGGAGCATCCAGTTCCGGTCGTTCGTACAGGTTCGTACTGGCTACCCTACCAGCGATTCGATCGCCGCACGTACCAACTCGTCCGGAACGTCTCGTCTAGTCGACGATTTGCCCGATCCCTCAAGCACCACCCACCTGATCGCACCGCCGGCCGACTTCTTGTCGGATTTCGTCGCCTCAAACACGGCGTCTACGTCCATCCCCGGCGCCGATATTGGCAGGTTGTATTGCTGAAGCACGGCACGCTGCCGGTCAACAAGTTCGTCGGAGATCAGGCCCAGGTCTCGGCAGATTCGGGCAGCACCCATCATCCCGATGCTCACACCTTCTCCGTGCAGGAACTGTCCGTACTCACTCACCGCTTCCAGAGCGTGGCCTATGGTGTGACCGTAGTTCAGGAGCACCCTCGTGTCGCCGGTCTCGAACTCGTCGGCAGACACCACATCTGCCTTGATCGCAACGCTACGCCGGATCACATCCACGGCGAGATCGTCTTTGAGGTCTATCAAGCGATCAGCCTCTGTCTCAAACGTGGAAAGTAGATCCTGATCCAGAATCAGCCCGTGCTTGATCGCTTCCGCCCATCCGGCCGCCATCTCACGCGCCGGGAGCGTCTTGAGTGTGTCAATATCGGACAGCACCAATTTCGGTTGATGGAACGCGCCCACCAGATTCTTACCCTCAGGTAGATTCACTGCCACCTTGCCGCCCAGCGATGCATCGACCATAGACGCCAGCGTAGTCGGCACCTGTATGAACGGCACTCCTCTTCGGTACGTAGCCGCGGCAAAACCCGCCGCATCGCCCATTACGCCGCCGCCGAGCGCCAGTACGACGTCCTGTCGTTCAGCCCGAAGCCGAGCCAGCCAGGCGTAGATATCCCGAATTTTGTCCAGGTTTTTGGTCGTTTCACCGGACGGCAGCACGAGCACATGTGTCTCGAAGCCCGTCGATTCCATTGACTCCTGAACGGGACGAACGCACTCACGGAATACGGCTTCATCGGCGATCAAGAACGCCTTCCCGTGCAGCCCGGTGTTTCGAGCTTCTTCGCCGAGATGCTTGATAATCCCGCGTCCCACCAGTGCTCGGTAATCACCCTGGGACGTATGGACAATCGCTGCGAGGTTTGAGTCAGGTGCACCGCTCACTGCGTGTCCTCCGTTTTGCCTGGAGTAATTTTCGACATATCACTGGCCGATTGTCCGATTCGAGCAACTATCTCTGATGCCACATCAGGCGGCTCCCGTCCCTCTGTGTCTATCGCCACATCTGCGGCCGCGGCGTATGCCTCTTCCCGGTCGACCAGGAGACTCTGAATCGCTTCGATGCTGGTCTCTTCGCTTTCGGACGCGGCCAACATCGGGCGCACGGCTCCCTGTCGGCATGTTCGTCGTGGGGTGCGTGACCCCGTCCTATTAATTCGTGCATATATCGTCTCGGGCGATGCCATCAGCCGAATCGTCAACCCGGACTCGGCCATCACGTCACGATTCCGGGCGTCTACCGGGACACCACCGCCGGTGGATATGACCTGCTGCCCCGGTTCATCCGCCAGCTCCCGAAGTAGTTCCCGTTCGATCCGCCTGAACTCGTCTTCGCCCGCGGCCTCAAATATCTCGGATATCTGCTTGCCCTCCCGTCGAACGATCAGTCGGTCCATATCGACAAAGTCCGCACCCAGTTCCTGGGCCGCCAGTCGACCGCTGTGCGACTTCCCGGTGGCTGAGAAACCGATCAGGTAGACCTTTCTGTCACGGCCTGAAGCGTCCGAATGCACAGGCGATTGCCCCATGGGTCGATCAGGAGATCGATCAGGCGTGGCCACTTTAGTCAGCCTGTCCAGACGGCTGACCAAACTCCTGGTGGCTCTCCACGTAGCCATCAAGGTTGCGACGGGTCTCGCTGATGTGGTCACCGCCAAACTTCTCAAGAACGGTCAACGCTAGCACTTGCGCCATCATCGCCTCGCCGACCACACATGCTGGCGGCACCTGGCAGATGTCGCTCCGGTGGTACGGAGCTTCAATGACCTCGCCGGTGTTGATGTCTACCGAGGGCAGTGGCTCTGTCATGGTCGCAATCGGCTTGATAGCAACATGTACGATGATCGGGTTTCCGTTTGACATCCCGCCCTCGATACCGCCAGCCTCGTTGCTGGTTTGCCGGAACCGTCGTGGGTCATCCGGAGCGGGAACCACTACGTCCTGAATCTCTCGTCCTGGCCGCTCAGTATTGGCGAATCCGCGGCCGATCTCGACGCCCTTCACGGCGTTGATGCTCATCATCGCCTGCGCCAGAAGGCCGTCCAGTTTCCGGTCCCACTGAATGTGGCTACCAAGACCCACCGGAACACCTTCGGCAACGACCTGAAATACTCCGCCGATCGTCGTTCTGTCGGCCTTTGAAGCGTCGATAGCGGCCCTGAATGCCTCGGCTGCTTCCGGATCATCCGTTCGAACGTCGCACTCTTCCACCACATCCCAGTCAATTTCAGACGTCGGAGTGTCGGGAGCGGTGACCGAACCTACACTGATCACCCGGCTGCGAATCTGTATCCCCAGCTCTTCGAGGAAGGCGCGTGCGACCGCCCCGGCTGCGACGCGCGCCGCCGTCTCCCGTGCGGACGCGCGTTCAAGGACGTTCCGCATATCGTGCGCCATGTACTTGAGCGCGCCCGGGAAGTCGGCATGTCCGGGAACAACACGGGTGTTCTCTTTATGGTCGACGTCTGGACCGACCGGGCCGACATCCATAGCGCCCTGCCAGTTGGCAAAGTCCTTGTTTTCTATCGTCATGCCAACAGGCGATCCAAGCGTCTCGCCGTGCCGCACACCGCCTCGTATCCCAGCGAAGTCGGTCTCGATCTTCATACGACCACCGCGGCCGTAGCCCCGCTGTCGTCTTGCGAGCTGCTCAGCGATGTAGCTCTCAGTGAGCGGTACGCCTGCGGGAACACCCTCTACAACGATGGTCAACCCGGGGCCATGGGACTCGCCAGATGTCAGAAATCGGAACATTTGTCACCAGATGAAATCCGGGATTTAAGGATCCCGGGAAATTAAGCTCAATATTTCAACGCCACCATACCGATGGCAGTTGCTGGATATCCGTCAGACAACGGATAAACGTGAACGCCGGACCATTCTATTGCAGCGGTCACGGTGTAACCCCGCTTAGTGCTATGGCGTCGCATAGCCGCTATCATCGCTGGCCTAACGACGAATTTTCATACGACGACGTTGTTCATATCCTCTGAAGTTTTGTAACGATCAAGGGATTCAGCCAATTAGAAGGCCTGTAACAAGTCTAGAAGCATCAATTTTGCACGTCTCCGTCAGAGATCTTACATATGAGTGGATCGAAGACTGGGCGGCGTTCCCGGACAGCCCGGAGGCGCGTGCCGGTTGGGCGCATCACGGGGTCATCGTCGCCGCATCAGCTGACGTGATCGCCTGCCATCAGGCTGATGGCCACCATATTGATATTCGGCCATGATGGAAGTCTGACTCGAACTGTCCCCACAGACTTGCTTGAGATTCACTCAATGACGTTTGGGCGAACAGGTGACCAACTGGACCTGTGGATCGCTGATCCGGGGGCCAAGCGTGCGCCCGGCCTGAAGTACGACTACCCGCCGGGCGATCGAAAAGGTCAGACCGTAAGGCTGGATGGTCAGGGGGCGATCGTGCAGTCGATTACCGCTCCGAACCTGCCGATATATGACGACGGCGTTTACTCCTCTACCGCCGTCGCCGTGTTCGACGACGATTCCGGTGGGAACGGCGATGTGTGGGTGGCCGACGGGTACGGCCAGAGTTATCTCCACCGATACGACCGTGACGGTAATTTGATTGCCAGCTTCAACGGTGAAGAGTCTGAAGCCGGTCGTCTGAACACTCCGCACGGGCTGATGGTCGACACTAGGAAATCTGAACCCGAGCTTTACGTGGCCGACCGGGCGAATAACCGGATCGTGGTGCTTGATATGGAAGGCCAGTTCAAGCGCGTCATCAACTCCGGAGTTCTTTCAACGCCCTACGCGTTTGCCACTGACGACGATATCCTGGCGGTATCCGAGCTCAGAGCCAGAGCCTCCATGCTGGACTCTAACGATCAGTTGATCGGCTACCTCAGTGCGAACGAAATCGCGTGCGACCGGCCCGGCTGGCCAAACGCGCTCGACGAGGGCGGTTCTTTCGTCCGACCTTCAGACGAAGAGTTAGTCGACGGGAATTTCAACAGCCCGCACGGGATCGCCATCGACGGCTCCGGGAATATGTACGTGCCGGAATGGTTGATCGATGGACGCTTCGTAAAATCTCAGAAGGTCTAAGCCCTCTCGTTGTGTCGTCTGACGGTCAACCTGTTGCGCCGAGCGGCCCTGACTTCGGTTCAGTCATGGACTTCTTTGCAGCAACGTCGTGACCCGGTATTCACTATTGTGTTGCGCCCAATGTGACGTAGCTGTGGATTAGACTCTGCCTTCGGCTTCCCCTGCTAATCGGGACCGATCACGTCCCTGTTATTTTTCGACAAATCATTAGGAGACATCGATGCCCCTGTCCAAGCTGCTCGTAGCTAATCGTGGCGAGATCGCGATCCGCATCATGCGCGCCGCAGCCGACCTTGGAATATCGACCGTTGCGATCTATCCGCAGGACGATTCCGAGTCTTTGCACGCTTACAAGGCCGACGAAAGTGTCGTGCTACCGGGTATCGGCGCACGGGCATATCTCGATATCCAGAACGTTGTCGAGGCCGCAATACAGTCGGGGGCTGATGCGGTTCATCCTGGATATGGCTTTCTGGCGGAGAACGCCGATTTCGCACGGGCGCTAGAGGAAGCGGGAATAACCTTCGTCGGGCCGACCGCCGAGACCTTGAATCTTTTCGGAGACAAGATTCAGGCGAGGGAACTGGCGGCCGATAACGATGTCCCCGTCCTGCCGGGCACGAAGAAGGCTGTTTCAGTCGACGATGCACGCGCATTTTATGAGAAGCTCACTCCCGGCGACTCCATGATCCTGAAAGCGGTTGCCGGTGGCGGCGGCAGGGGTACACGGGCCGTACTGTCGCTTGACCATTTTGAGCAGGTATTTGAGCAGTGCAGCGGCGAGGCGTTGGCCTCTTTTGGCAACGGCGACCTTTACGTAGAGCAGTTCATCCCACGGGCGCGGCACATCGAGGTCCAAATCATTGGCGACGGCAGCAGCGAGGTGGTTCACCTGTGGGAGCGCGAATGCAGCATCCAGCGCCGCTTCCAGAAGGTCGTCGAGATCGCACCGGCCCCCGGACTTCCCAAGGGTCTGCGTGACCGGATCATAGACGCGGCGACCCGATTAGCTGCGGCGGTCAACTATCGAAGTCTGGGCACGTTTGAGTTCCTGGTCGACGCCACCCGATGGACCGACGACGCACCTTTCTACTTCATGGAGGCCAACGCCCGGCTCCAGGTTGAGCACACGGTCACGGAGGCCATCACCGGGATCGATCTGGTGGAGTCCCAGCTCAAGATCGCGGACGGCAAGTCCATCTCCGATCTCGGCCTGGAGCAGTCGTCGATTCCTATACCGCGTGGCTTTGCCATACAGGCACGCGTCAACATGGAGACGATCACCGCTGACGGAGCCACCCTGCCCTCCGGCGGAACGCTGACATCGTTCGACCCGCCCTCAGGGCCTGGCATCCGCGTCGACACCTACGGCTACACCGGCTACACGACCAACCCGTCGTACGATTCGCTGATCGCCAAGTTGATCGCACACTCGCCGTCTCCTGACTTCGCCGATGCCGTACGACGCACCTACCGGGCGTTGTCCGAGTTCCGCATCGACGGCGTCCCGACCAATCTTTCTTTCCTCCAGACTCTGCTGAAGCACGACGACTTCACCGGGCTTAACTTCCACACCCGTTTTATTGAGGAAAAGGCGGCAGAGTTAGCGAGGCCGGAAGGTGCATCTCACCCGCGCCTTTACGCCGAACCGGCCATGTCGGTCGCAGTTGCGCCAGACCTGGGCGGTTATGCCGGAGCGCAGATCGACACCTCGGACCCACTTGCCCTGTTTAACCATGATCGGGACATCAAATCCGCACAGGCACCCGTGGCACAGGCCGAAGACACAGGACCAGACCTCACCGGACCCGATGGTTCTATCGGGTTCCCGGCTCCCATCCAGGGAACGATCGTCAGCGTCCACGTATCAGAGGGCAACACAGTCAGCCGTGGCGACCAGCTTGTCGTCATCGAATCGATGAAGCTGTTTCACGTCATAAAGGCGGAACAAAGCGGGATTATTCGACGGGTGACGATGGCCGAAGGTGACACAGTTCGCCAGGGCTATCCGTTGGTGTTCGTGGAACTTATCGGCGACGCTGATGACTCAAGCGAGATCATGGACGCGATCGACCCCGATTTCATTCGACCTGACCTTGAACTTTTGTACGAGCGTCGTGCCTTCACCCTGGACGAGAACCGACCAGACGCCGTCGAACGACGCCGGAGGTTTGGATATCGGACTGCCCGAGAGAATATCGACGATCTCGTTGATGAAGGTTCGTTTGTCGAGTTCGGTCCCATCGTCGTGGCCGCACAGCGTGCCCGTCGGTCTGAGGAATGGCTCAGGGAGAAGACGCCTGCCGACGGCATGGTCCTGGGTCTGGCACACGTCAACGGCGACCGGTTCCCGGAAACCCAGTCCCGCGTAATCGCGATGTCGTACGACTACACCGTATTAGCCGGAACGCAGGGGACCCGCAACCACTACAAACAGGACCGGATGTTTGACCTGGCGCAACGGCACCAGATCCCGGTCATCGCGTTCATGGAGGGAGGGGGCGGTCGGCCCGGCGACACGGATGGCAAGGGCGGCGTCGCCATGGACACCAAGACCTTCACCGACTGGGCCCAGCTCAGCGGACTCGTTCCGCTGGTCGGCATCACAAACGGACGCTGCTTCGCCGGAAACACGGTGTTGCTTGCTTGCTGTGACGTGATCATCGCCACGGAGGGCTCCACCGTAGGCATGGGCGGCCCGGCCATGATCGAGGGCGGCGGCGTAGGCATTTACACGCCTGAAGAAGTGGGACCGATGTCGTTCCAGGTGCCGAACGGTGTGATCGATATCCTCGTAAAAGACGAGGCAGAAGCGGTCGCCACCGCCAAGAAGTATGTCTCGTACTTCCAGGGACCGACGGACGACTGGGAAGCCAACGACCAGCGCCTCCTGAGGCACGTGGTCCCGGAGAACCGCGTGATCTCCTACGACATGCGTGAGGCGATCGAGATCATCGCCGACAAGGACTCCGTTCTGGAGATCCGTAAAGCGTTCGGTATCGGCATCATCACGGCGTTCATACGCGTCGAAGGTAAGCCGATGGGGCTGATCGCAAACAATCCGCACCATCTTGGCGGCGCGGTCGACAGCGATGCCGCCGACAAGGGAGCACGATTCCTCCAGCTATGTGACGCATTCGACCTACCCGTGGTCAGCCTCATGGACTGTCCCGGCATCATGGTCGGTCCCGAAGTTGAGCGCACGGCTCTCGTACGGCACGCAGCCCGGCTCTTCACGACCGGCGCAAACATGACTGTCCCGATGTTCGGACTCATTCTCCGCAAAGCTTACGGGCTTGGGGTGCAGGCGATGTGCGGCGGCAGCTCGATGTTCCCGACCTTCATGGCGGCATGGCCGACGGCCGAGTTCGCCGGTATGAATATCGAGGGCATGGTCAAGCTCGGATATCGACAGGAACTGATGGATATCGAGGACCCGGACGAGCGCAAGAAGTTCTACGACGACATGGTCGCCGAGCGGTACGAAAAGGCGAAAGCGATCTACGCCGGGACCTTCTTCGGCATCGACGACGTGATCGACCCCGCAGAGTCTCGCCGATGGATTGTCGCCGGCATGGCAGCACAGCCGCCGGTGGAGCCACGTAAGGGCAAGAAGAAGTCCTACATCGACACCTGGTGAACCCCAGAGGGGTGGCTATTTTGGGGTGCTCGCCTGCTGAACGATGTAGGGGCGGAGCTTGCTGTCCTACGCTCAGATCATGTCCGCCTGACGGCGGATCACCTTCACCCCATCCCTCTCCCGGAATAGGAGGCTTTACGGGGCTCATTTCCGTCGTCGTCAAACGGGACATCGAAGTTGATCCGGCCACTCACCTCGATGTGATCGGGGTAGGCCACGAGGGTAGCGTGGAGCTTCTTCAGCCAGCGTCCCAGCTCTCGTGTTACCTGCTGTTTGGCAAGCTGTTCTGTGGGGACCAGACCGGACTTTCGGAGCTCGATAAGCTCGTCGCTCTCAGCGCAATCAATCCCGAAGTTGAAGTCAGTCATTGCGAGGCCGTTCTCCTCCCGCCAGGTGGCAATTTCGGACCACCGGCCGGCTCCCGTATCGTAGCGGTGGAGCTCTTCACGGGCCAGGGCCAACTCTGCCAGACGGTCCCCGCCAACTGCGTCTCCCCGTACGTCTAGCCGTTCCTTTTCGGCAATGAGTTCGGAACCCATTCGTTCTACTTCTTCCGTTCCCAACTCGTCATTGACCCATCTGGGTCAGACGATCCAAGGATAATCTGTCGTCTTGTCACCT
>Ga0114999_10000596_pt1 | contig 53315 bp, 46 predicted proteins | sample ArcticOcean_MG_C_3_FD_89820 | JGI IMG/M metagenome (GOLD analysis project Ga0114999, IMG submission 89820) | Marine microbial communities from western Arctic Ocean - ArcticOcean_MG_CB8_126 | ecosystem: Environmental > Aquatic > Marine > Oceanic | place: Arctic Ocean: Canada Basin | collected...
CTCGGGTAGGATTGTGCACCTGTCTCACGCCGTGCAGTCGTGCGGCAGGCAATACATCGATATTTGTGGCCCGTCGTCTAATGGCAGGACACCGGTCTTTGGCACCGGCGGTGATGGTTCGAATCCATCCGGGCCAACTTTGTCCTCCTCTCTGCTCGCTCGGGTGCTGTCGGTTGGCACTTCGTCTCTTCCAAAGAGGGACCGATACGACGCATGAACGGGTGTATGATTCGGTTTTCTCTGCTCGTGTTCTCAGGGTTGGCCCTAGTGCCAACGCAGGGGACGGGCATGCTCGCCGAGCCGAATGATGCACGGACACTCCTTCAAGGGCCCGTGGCTCAATCTCCGGATTCGACGGATGTACTGAGAGGCGCCCGTACCGCGCAGGCCCACTTCGAGCGCCAGCGACGCCGTAACCTGCCGTGGACCCGCGGCGAAGGCGGGTATGCCTGCGACAATCGTGTGGGGCGATTTTGCCAGTGGTTCGCCGGTGAGGCCGACAGTGGTGATCTGATCCCAGATCCACCTGAGGTTTCTCGACTGCGCGAGGAACTCCTGGTCGCACTGTCCAGCGCGTCGGCCACCATTCCCGGCGACCGTTGGATATTGGGCCAGAGAGTTTTCTACCTCTCCGAAGCGGGTCGATGGGGTGAAGCTGCGGAGCTGGTAGAGGAGTGTGGTCTGGTGTCGTCTTGGTGGTGCGAGGTCTTACTCGGGTTCGCGTTGCATGGCGATGGGCAGTACGAGACTGCGGAGTTGGCCTTTTCGCGTGGACTGGCCGCCATGGATTCAACGGAGGCTGCGCGATGGCGTCATCCCGAGGTCCTGCTCGACGGAAGGGCCAGGGCGGTGATGCAGGAAGGCGAGAGTGGTGGTCCACGACGGGCTGCGCTGCATGAGAGGTTTTGGCTCTTGGCCGACCCGTTGTATCTGATGCCTGGGAATGACCGGCGAACCGAGCATTTTTCCCGCTGGACGTTTTCCCACATCAGTGATGGAGCCGGCAACCCACGCGGGCTCGGGTGGGGGAGTGATCTTGAGGAACTCACCGTGCGCTACGGGTGGGACCGAGGATGGGAACGGCGACGGCCGAGCGCCGGGGCCCTATCGCAAGACGCCTCGACCGTCGGACACGATCTTCCCGGGACCCGTCGCTTCGTCCCGTCAGGGCTCGTTCTGGAGCGCCCTTGGGAGTCCTCGCGGGCATCATGGCTTCCTGACTACCGACCCCGGAGCGCATATCTCGCGCCCTATGCCCCGACTCTGGATCCAGGAGTCGGACAGATAGCAGTCTTCCACCGTGGCGACTCCATCGTCGTGGTTGCCGCTACGAAACTTCCTAAAGCTGAGGCGGTGGGTTTGTCGTCGGCTTCGAGTCTGCCCTCCGCCCCGACGGCCATCCCGCCCTGGTCACATCCCGCCTTGCTCAATGAGCCCGATCAGATCGGCTTGTTCCTAGTCGATCGAGACAATCAGACCCAATCGGTGCGGCTCTCCGGAGCACCAGAGGGGGCATTGTCTCTCGCGGCCGTAGCGGGTGACTACCTCATGAGCTTGGAAGCCTGGGCACCCGCACGTGGTCGTGCCGGTCGAGTGCGGGAGGGCATCACGACCGATACGATCGTGCCGGACCTGGCCACGCTCTCCAGTCTCGTGGTCCTCCGAGGTACGGACAGCCTTCCCCAGGACCTCGATGGAGTGTTGCCACTGATGATGACGTCTCTAGAGCTGGTCGGCGTCCGCCAAATTGCTGTCGGGTGGGAGGTCTTCGGGCTGGGCCAGCGCTCGGAACTGGTGGACTTCGAGCTCAGTCTCACACGGGACGGCGGCGGGTTGCTCAGCACGATCGGCCGTTGGTTCGATGTCGGTGGTGGAAAGGAACCGGTCCGAATCGGTTGGAGCGAGCCAGGGCCGGCCAAGCCGGGCAACTGGTTTCGCGCCGTGAACATGGATCTCCCCGACCTCAATCCCGGCGAATATGTGCTTCGTCTGGAGGTCGGAATTCAAGGCAGGGAGCCCCTAGTCGGCACGCGGACCTTGGAGATCTCTCGTTAGACCTCCGAAGTCCCCCAGTCACAAGGGATTTGACGTTGACGACCCCTAGCGGAAGATCTAATGTGTTAGGCTGTTGCCACGTGGCGCCACACCGGTCTGAGGTTAATGGACAACACATTTAGTAGAGGGCCGCTCCTCGTGCTGTCCGGGAGGGCCAATCGCCCGCTGGGAGCCGAAATCGGACAGATCCTGAGAGAGGACCCCGAATCGGCGACGATTCGTAATTTCTCCGATGGGGAAATCTTCGTTCGAATCGAACGAAATGCCCGCGGCCGAGACGTGTTCATTATCCAGCCGACGGTGGCTCCTGCAGACAGTATCATGGAGCTGCTTTTGCTGATTGACGCCGCGTCACGCGCCTCTGCAGCCAGGGTCACGGCTGTGGTACCGTACTTCGGATATGGTCGTCAGGACCGCAAGGACCAGCCGCGGGTGGCCATCGGTGCGAAGTTGGTGGCGAATCTCATGGTGGCTGCCGGTGCCGACAGAATGATCGGAATGGATTTTCATCAGCACCAGATTCAAGGGTTCTTCGATATCCCGGTGGACCACCTGTACGCGGCACCAGTTCTGATCCAGTACTTCCTAGAGAAAAACCTGGCCGACCTTGTGGTGGTGGCGCCCGACGTTGGCTCTGCGAAAATGGCGCGAGGCTTTGCGAAACGGCTCGGCGGCACGTTCGCCATCATCGACAAACGGCGGCCCGCGGCTAACGAAGCCGAAGTGCTGAACGTGGTTGGTGAGGTGGACGGTAAGACCTGTCTGCTCGTGGACGACATGGTCGATACAGGTGGGACCTTGGCGAACGCCGTACAGGCTCTCCGCGATAGAGGTGCCCGCCAAGTCTACGCCGCGGCTACACATGCCGTGCTCTCGGGAAGCGCCGTGGAGAAGCTTGCCGCCGCACCGCTTGAAGAGTTCGTCGTGACCAACACGATCCACGTACCCGAGGATCGTCGGTTCGACGGCCTCAAGATACTTTCGGTGGCCAGTTTGTTCGCACAGGCCATCGCCTGCGTTCACAACAATGAATCGGTAACCTCGCTGTTCGAAGTGGTGACCGATATCTAGCCGAGACCGGTACCGGGTCGGCGACGGAACCATAACCGCATGGGAACAATAAGATGATTGCTAATACGGGGCTTTTGGCAAAGCGACGCACCGAAACGGGTAAGGGCGCGGCTCGCAAGATTCGAGCGACCGGGCAGATACCGGCCGTGATCTACGGCAAGGATCAGGAGCCGATCGCACTGACGGTGGATGCCAGGGAGGCCCTTCAGCTATTCCACTCCATCTCGGTTGAAAACACCATCATCAACGTTCAGGTCGATGACGACGACGAGGCCTTGGAGACGCTGGTGCGCGAGATCCAAATGCACCCTTTCCGGCCGGATCTGGTCCATGTCGATTTCTACTGCATCCAGCGGGGTGTGGCCATGGAGGTCGATGTTCCGATCAACTACTCCGGGACCCCGGAGGGCGTGAAGTTCGGCGGAGTCCTAGAGGTCATCCTTCACGAGCTCAGGGTCAAAAGCATACCGTCTAAGTTCCCCGAGAGCATCGAAGTGGACGTTTCGACACTGGATATTGGCGATTCGATCCACGCCCGCGATCTCCAGATGGAAGACGAGGTGGAACTCCTGACCGACCCAGTGCGCACGCTCTGCGCGGTGTATTTGCCGAAGGAAGAGGTCGTCGAAGAGGAAGAGGATCTCGAGTTGGCAGAGGGCGAAGTGGAAGAGGGTGCCGAGGGAGACGCTCCGGCCGCCAGAGACGAGGATTCCGACGGCTGATCATTTCAGTCGGGGCTGGTGTCGTGAAGGTGATCGTCGGGCTCGGCAACCCCGGGCCCGAGTACGACGATACTCGGCACAACGCGGGTTGGTGGGTCTTGGATCGACTGGCGTACGACTGGGGGTTCGAGTCGTTCGAGAAGAAGGGTCGAGGTCTACAGGTGGATGGTCACGTGGGTGATAACCGAGCGCGACTACTCAAGCCTACCACGTTTATGAACAAGAGCGGGACGGCTCTCATCAGTCTCGCCATGATCCCCGATTTCGATATCACCGAGGACCTGCTGGTGGTGTCGGACGATGCGACCCTCGACGTGGGGCGAGTGCGCTTCCGGCCACGCGGTGGCGCCGGCGGGCACAATGGTCTCAAGTCGGTTACCGGTGCCCTCGGTACCGATGAGTACGCTCGGCTCCGAGTGGGGGTAGGACAAGCGCCCGGAAATATCGATCTTTCCGATTGGGTGCTGTCATCCATGAACGGTGAAGACGAGGATGTAGTCGTTGGGCTTCTTCCCAACCTCACCCGGGCAGTCGAAACCTGGATGAGGGAGGGTACGGAAGAGGCGATGAACGAGTTCAACCAGTGACACGCGCCACAAGGGTGCCGTCCGCAGTGACGCTGTTAACAACAATGCCCACACGGGGAACCTGATGAGCCAATTCGTGACGTTTGCAAGCTGGTCTTGGGCGCTTGGCCTCTTGGCGCTCGGCGTGGCCGGGATCATCTATCGTTATATGAAGGGGCAGTCCGCAGGCAGTGAGGAGATGCAAGATCTGGCTGACCAGATCTATGAAGGAGCCATGGCCTTTCTGCGTCGAGAGTATTCCATGCTGTCGGTCTTCGTGATCGTCGTGGCCGGACTGCTCGCCTTCGCGGTCTCCGGCCAGACAGCGGTGGCCTATTTGGTGGGTGCCCTCTGTTCGGTAATGGCTGGGTACTTCGGCATGACCGCTGCGACTAGAGCCAACGTCCGCACCTCGGCCGCCGCTAATCAAGAGGGTCAGGGCAAAGCCTTGCGTGTCGCGTTCTTCGGCGGCGCGGTCATGGGACTCTCCGTGGCGGCGCTCGGGCTGGCAGGTATCGGCGGCTTGTACTGGGTGTTCGGGGCGTCGGCGATCGGCGCGGCAGAGCAGCTGCGGTTCGCCGAGGTCATTTCCGGCTTTGCAATGGGAGCGAGTTCGATCGCGCTCTTCGCCCGGGTGGGCGGAGGCATCTACACCAAGGCCGCCGACGTAGGTGCGGACCTGGTGGGTAAGGTCGAGGCCGGCATTCCCGAGGACGACCCCAGGAATCCGGCGACCATCGCCGACAACGTGGGTGACAATGTCGGCGACGTCGCGGGTATGGGCGCGGACATCTTCGAGTCCTACGTGGGTTCGGTGATCGCCACGATCGCTATCGCAGCCAGCTCGGCGGCGCTTGCCGGGAACGTCGGGAACGCGATAGCGCTGCCCATCGTGACCATCATGGTGGGTCTGGTGGCTTCGCTCGTGGGCGTAGGGATGATGAAGGTTCTGGAGCGGACCGACCCAGCGGCGGCTCTGCGTAATGTGACGTTCATCGCCGCAGGCCTCTTCATCTTGGTGATGTTCTTCGTGGTTCGAGCGATGGATCTTCAGATGATTGAGGGCGGACGGACGTATGCGGCCCTCGGTCCTTGGTACGCCATCGTGGCCGGTACAGCGGTGGGTATAGCCATTGGTCTGGTGACCGAATACTACACGTCGTCGCGGCCGGTCCGGAAGATCGCGGAGGCCAGCAAAACCGGCGCCGCAACCAATCTGATCACCGGGCTGGCGGTGGGGATGGAATCGACCGCCATTCCGATGTTGCTGATCTGCGTTGCGATCTACGCTTCCTTCTCGTCGGCCGGCCTCTACGGCATCGGGATCGCTGCGGTAGGCATGCTGGCAACGGTTGGTGTAACGATGTCGGTGGACGCCTACGGGCCGATTGCGGACAATGCGGGTGGCATCAGCGAGATGAGCGGTTTGGGAGAGGAGACCCGGGCCATTACCGATTCTCTGGATGCCATCGGCAACACGACGGCCGCACAGGGAAAAGGCTTTGCCATCGGGTCAGCCGCACTCACCGCGCTGGCGCTCTTTTCGGCATACGCTTCCAAGGTCGGGTTGGCCGAAACCGGAATCGATCTGGTGAATCCGATCGTTGTGATCGGACTCTTCATCGGTGGTATGCTCCCGTTCTTCATCGCCGCACTCACGATGACGGCCGTGGGGAAGGCAGCTCAGGGTATGGTGGAGGAAGTACGACGCCAGTTCCGTGAGAACCCCGGAATCATGGACGGGACCGTGAAGCCGGATTCGGCCCGTTGTGTGGCTATTTCCACCGATGCGGCGCTCCGAGAGATGATTCTTCCGGGCATAACCGCCATCGTCTCACCGGTTCTGGTCGGGTACTTCCTCGGTGTCGAGGCTCTGGGAGGTTTTCTCGCAGGCGCAACGGTCACAGGCGTGCTAATGGCTCTCTTCATGGCCAATGCCGGAGGTGCCTGGGACAACGCCAAGAAACTGATTGAGGGCGGCGCCCGCGGGGGTAAAGGCTCGGAGCCCCACAAGGCGGCCGTTGTCGGTGATACGGTCGGAGATCCGTTCAAGGACACCTCGGGACCGTCTCTCAACATTCTGATCAAGCTGATGAGCGTCGTCTCGTTGGTACTCGCACCGTGGTTCGTACGTGTGCATGAGATCGACGTGGATGGACAACTTTCTGGTCTCATCGGCTGGGTTGCCCGCCTTTTCGGGTAGGGTCGCTCAGCTGTTCGATTGAGGGGGCCGGCCGCATAGCGGCCGGCCCTTATTGCTTATGACTAGGAACCCGACGAAGGACCCGACTTTCGAGAACGCTTTGGCGTTCGCCCAGGACCTGATTCGCATTCCATCTCCCTCCGGGCAGGAGGGGGCTGTCGTTGAGCGGGTTCGAAGGGAAATGGAGATGCTCGGGCTGCGAGACGTGCGTGTGGACGAGGTCGGGAATGTCGTTGGGGTGGTACCCGGCCAGGGAACCGCACCTCCCGTGTTGTTGAACTGTCATACGGATGTGGTTGCCGAAGGCGATCACGCCGAGTGGGAGCACCCGCCGTTCGGAGCGGAGGTCGCGGACGGGTTCCTGCACGGTCGAGGCGCGATGGACATCAAGGGTCCGCTCGCCCTGCAGACCTACGCTGCAGCGGCACTAGCCGGGCGGGCCGCCGGTGACGTGATCGTGGCGCACACCGTGTTCGAGGAACGAGGTGGCCTCGGTATGAAGCACCTGCTCGAATCAGGAACCGTTCGGCCCGGCGCCGTCGTGATCGGCGAGTCCACGCATGGTGACATCTGCATCGGGCACCGCGGGCGTGGCGAAGTGGAGGTCGTGCTCCAAGGTTTTGCCGGGCATGCTTCCGCCCCGGATCGGGCGCACAACGCGCTCGACTTAGTTCCCGATGTGCTGGCGGCGATCCTGGAACTGGCCGCCGGCCCATCCGTGGACGCGTTGCTAGGGGCAGCGAGCTTGGTGGCGACCGGTATCGATGTCCTCCCCGAGAGCCGCAACGTGATCCCCGACCGAGTCACGGTGGTCTTGGATTGGCGGGTCCTACCTGGAACGGACGCCGACGCCATGACGTCCCAGGTCCGCGAGGCGGTGAGTCGTCACGTTGGTGACCTTCCTGATGGATTCGGGATCACCGTGGCTATGGCACAGGAGCGACAGTCAGCTTTCACAGGCGTAATGAACGAGCGCAACCTCTTTACGCCCGGCTTCTTGATGGATCCAGAAGACTCACTCGTCCGTGCAGCGGCTGCTGCGGTGGGACGACGCGAGGCGGATGGACCCGCTGCCGTTCGCCCGTGGACATTCGCCACAGACGGTGGTTGGACCCGCGGTGTCTTCGACATCCCCACCGTGGGGTTCGCTCCAGGAGAAGAGCGCTACGCACACACGAATCGTGAGAGGCTCGACGTCGAGGAAGCCCGCTGGGCGTTTGGTCGGTATCCCGACCTGATATGTGCTTTGCACGACCATCTCGGCCAGTAGTAGGACCGGGATCGAGCGGGCCGCGGTGAAGGGGTACAAATTGCCCGTGCATGGCCTATATTAACTGGCTCATCCCGCTCCGCCTTTGTGGCGGGGCCCGTCGCACACACGGACCGTGGGAGAAATACTATGCGACTGTACGAGATCGTCTACATTTTCGACGCAACGCTCGACGAAGATACGGTCAACGCGAAGTTGGAGAAGGTCCACCCCTTGATTGCCGGCGCTGACGGAGAGGTTATCGCCGTCGACCACTGGGGTGTCCGGCAGATGGCCTATCCGATCCTGAAGCAGAAGGCTGGCTATTACGCGGTAGCCCATATCAGGGCTGGATCTGAAGGACTTCCGGAATTCGATCGAATTCTCAAGCTCGATACCGACCTGATGCGACATCTTGTGGTTCTCAATGAGGGCGAGCCTTCCACGGGACGATCCATTCTCGGAGAACGTCCGGTGCGCGCTCGCGACGACGACGACGACGACGTCCGCCCCGGGCCCGGGGCCGGGCCCGAAGAGGACGACGCAGAGAGAGCCGATGACTCGCCCAGGCGACAGGGTCCGCCCGAGTTCTCGGGCGGTCGCGGACGGCGCCGGCGCATGGAGGGTCCTGTCATCGAACTCCTGAACTACAAGGACGTCTCGACGCTCTCTCAGTTCATGACGGAGCAGGGCAAGATTCTGCCCAAACGGACGACCAAGGTTACGGCCCGTTTCCAGCGGGCGCTGGGACGAGCGATTAAGCGGGCTCGTTATCTTTCGTTGATTCCCTATTTGCGGGATCACGAGGTTTAGAGACAACGGCGGAGTACGAACCCTTGGATATCGACCCGCGGCCGGAGCGCACCTGGCTGCGTGCGGCTGCGCTACTTGTACTCACGCTGGGCTTGGCCGTTGTCAGCTCGGGTGTCTTGGTGGCCGTACCGTTCCTGGTGTTCGCGACGTTTCTTGGTGCACGACGATTCCCGACCGTCATGGCGTCCGTATTGGCGGTCATAGTCACGTTGGGCGCTGCAGCGAGGGGTGGCGTTTGGTACCTCGAGCGCGGATGGACGGTCATTCTGGCCGGGTGGTTCGTTGTGCTGACCCTGCGGTGGCCAGAGAGTCGGTTCTTTCCGAGGGCTCTCGGCGCCGTCGGCGGCACCTTCGGTCTTGTATCGTTGCTGCTGGCCTTACAGCCGGGCTCATGGTCCAAGGTCGATTGGTTCGTAACCGATGGTATTATGAAGAGTGTGAGTCTCGCCATGAACTTGGTGGCTGCTTGGAGGCCGGAGTCGGAGATTCCGGCGGCCGTGGTCAACACCGCCTTTGAGACGGCGGCTCAGCAGGGACGGTTGTTCCCCGCGTTGTTGGGCTTGTCGTCGCTGGCAGGACTGGGGGTGGCTTGGTGGGGCTATGTAAGACTTTCGACTTGGAGCGACCAAGGGCTCGGTCCACTAAAGGACTTTCGTTTCAACGACCACTGCGTGTGGTTCTTGCTTGTCGGAATAGCCTTGATTGTGCTCGGACTTGGTGATGCTTGGACACGGGCGGGAACGAATACGGTCGTGTTCATGGGAGGGCTTTATGCCATCCGCGGTGTTGCAGTTGTCTTGTTCTTTAACGGTGGCATTTCACTGTTCGGTTTTTTGGCGGTGGCGCTCGGGATGTTGGTCCTAGCGCCTGTACTGATCATGGGGGCGTTGATCATCGGCGTCGGCGATACTTGGCTCGATCTGCGAGCGAAGGCCGAGGTTCCGGGGTCCGGCGCCACTGACTCGTAGACGGAGGCGGTTCATGAAGCTCATTCTGAGGAAAACGGTGGAAACGCTCGGGAATCAGGGCGACATCATCGACGTTAAGCCCGGGCATGCACGCAACTACCTAATCCCCCAGGGGCTGGCCTTCAAGGCTAGTGACGCCAACCTGAAGCGCTTGGAGGACGAGCATGCTCGCGCTGAGGAGAAGGCCAAACATGACTACCTCGAAGCGCGCCGTCGTGCCTCTCAGATCGAAGGCAAATTGCTCGTGTTCCACGTCAGGGCCGGCGAGGACGGGAAGCTGTTCGGTTCGGTTACGAATGCGGACGTCGCGGACCAGTTGAACCAGGCTGGATTGGATTTCGAGGTGGACCGACGTACCGTGGCGCTCGAAGAGCCCCTCAAGACTCTGGGCACCTTCAGCGTTGCCGTTCGACTTCATAGTCAGGTCGATGTCGCGGTCTCCGTGCAGGTCGAAAGAGGAGAAGAGTAGGTCTCCGCCTACTTGACGACAGTATGGGAGAGCAGTCGCGCGAAGACATGTCCGAAATCGGCCAAGAGGTAAGGCGAGCTGCGGAGCTTGCTCTGGAACTCAAGGCCGCTGAGGTGGTGGTGCTTGACCTGAGAGGCATTTCCAGCGCCACAGACTACTTCGTACTCGCGACAGGGCAGTCCGATGTGCAGGTAAAGGCGATCGGTAATCATATCATCGGGGCGCTGAAGGAACAGGACGTTCGACCCGCACACATAGAGGGTCTTGAAGGGGGACGTTGGGTGTTGGTCGACTATATCGACTTCGTGGTCCACGTCTTCCATCCTGGTGCCCGAGAGTTCTATCAACTTGAGGTTCTCTGGGGTGACGCACCCCGGTTCGGATTTGAGTGACTGAGCGTGCAGTCGAGCCGGATGGGCTAGCCTGTTTACAACCCTCCCAGTGGACATGTAGGTTGTGGTGACAAGACAGATGAGTTGCACGGCAGACGTACCGATGGAGGCAGTAATCCAACGCTTGCCAGGAGCGTAGGGCCAGTTGGATCGGGGCCACTCGCGCCTACACCCGTTCGACCCCGACTCCGGCAATTTGCCGGAGATCGTGGCACCCGGCGCAGTTCTCTCAGGCGCCGGGGGAGGTGTCGTCACCCTCATAGTCGCCCCGGACGTCACCCAATCGTCCTGGAGTCCTTCCGCGGCGACGGCGATCGCGCGTGCTTGGGCCGAACAGGGTCACCGAGTCGTGTTGTTCGACTTGTCGCTCAACGCCCCGGTGCTTCACCAGGCTCTCGGGCTCCCTAATGCAGTCGGTATCGTCGACCTGATCCTGCGCGGGGCCTCCATGTCCGCCGTTGCCCAACAGGCCGGGACGGTAGGTTTTCAATTCGTTGCCGTTGGCGACGGCGCTACAGATCCAACACAGGTCACTCTCAGTGACGGGTGGTCCGACTTCGTGGACGAAATCGAACGCACCGATGCCGTCATCATCTTCTATGTGCCGGCGGACCTGCCAGGCGTAGACGCTTTGGTGGCGCGGAGTGTCGCCACGCTTCTGCTAGCGGGAGACCCCACCGAGGCCGAATGGGTGGCACAGTCGTTCGCGCTGGATGATGTAGTGGGTCTGGTCGAGGCGCTTGGAGACGAGCCAGAGACTCCGGAAGAGGAGTTCGAAGTCCCGGCGTCGCCGGCTATCGATTCGCCGCCGGTTGCTTCCTTGCCGCCTGATGAGTCCTCTCCCGCTGCTTCGACCCCTCCGGGGCAGTCGCCGCCAGCCGGAGAGTTTCCGCCGGTCGAGGACGATTTCGGCTTCTCACCCCTGCCGGAGGTGCAGACGTTCGGCAGGGAAGGGAGCCCTGTCGCGGCGGAAGCGACGAAGCCGGAGAAACAGCCGCTTCCGTGGCGGCCCGCGTTGATCGGTGCGCTCGTTGGACTCGGCTCGTTGGCGACATGGCAGGTCTTGTATACGGCCCGGGAGCCCACGAACCCATTGAGTGAGCCTTCCGGCACAGTTGTTCCGGCGCAGATTTCGGTGCCTGAGGCGGCATCCCAAGCCGCTGCGCCAGTCTCTACGGGACCGCGGCAGGGGTACTCTCTGGCGCTCGCCGCCTACGAGACTGAAGCGGCCGCGACACAAGAGGCTCTAGCCATGGCTCAACGGCGTCCTGATTTGCTCTTCATTGTAGCTCCCGTGCGAGTGTCCGGCAGGGCCTACTATCGCCTGTTGGCCGGGCCGGCTGAAGATGTGGCGGGTGCCGAACGCCTAAGAGCGTCTCTGGCGGAGACACTGAGAGGGGACGATGGGCTCCGCTGGATCGTCCGAGAGACGCCCTTGGCGTTTTTCTTCGGAGAGTTCGAGTCGACGGAAGCTGCCGCTACTCGCGTGTCCGAGGTACGGACTGCTGGCGTTGGGCCGTACGTACTTGAAGTAGAGGGCTCACAGGCCCCCTCTTACAGGGTGTATGCCGGGGCCTATCAGACACCTGAAGCGGCGGTCGTCATGGGGGAACTCCTCGCTACAGCTCTTAATGCCGCACCCGCCCTCGAGCCTCGGGTGGGATCCTATGCGCACTAGGGCACGCAGTAAGCGCCCCTCCTGTGGATCTCTCACAGGGGTCGGGTTACCTTTGCCGCCGTTAAGATGGAGTGTTCTATATCTCCGTTTCTCTGGCGCATCGTGCCAGTCGCGGCGCGGAATGTTCACCATGCGAAGGGTGCACGGATGAATCCAGAAACTCCGGTTTGGCAGTCCATAGATCCAGCCGACGGCGGTCTCCCCGACGCTCTTGACTCCTCCCTTGGTTCCGATGGGTCCACGGCTGGATGCGTGGTGCTCTTGGTCACATCAGGGATCGACCGTCGTTGGGGTGCAGATGCGAGTCTGACAGTGGCACGGGGCCTGGCGGTTGCCGGACGGAGCGTCCTCTTGGCAGATGCGAGCCTTGAGGATCCGGTGCTGCACGGATCGATCGATGGCGTCATTGGTGAAGGGATCTCAGACGTCATGCTTTATGGGGCTTCGGTCAAACGAGTCGCCAAGCCCCTCGACGGTGGCGTGCTTTTTGCCTCGGCGGGGACCCCGGTGGCTGACGCCTCCGAAGTGATGGCTCACCCCAAGTGGGAGACAGTCATTCACGGCTTTCAGGAAGCCGGGGCACTTCTGCTCGTGCACCTGCCGGCCGACACGCCTGGAGCCGATGCTCTCCTCGAACTCGCCGCGGGCGTCGTGGTGGTTGCTGGTAACGCTTCTGGCATACCTGCAGTCCGAGGCACGGCCTCGGAACGAGTACTCGCAGTGATCGGCCCTGATGCCCCGGAGGCGTCGGAGTCAGCAGACGAGACGCCGGACGTGGTCGACCCTCAGGTCGTTATGCCGCCCGAATCAGAGCCAGATATGGTCGCCGATATGGATGACGAGAAAGAAGCTGAGTTTGAGGTGGAGCCTAGATCCGATGCAGGAGACGAAGCAGAGACCGAGTCGGACTTGAGCATCGACTCACCCGACGCAGACGCCGCTTTCGGTGATCGCGAGCCGAGCTTTCCCGATTACGGTGCTTCCGAATCCGGCGACGAGCCGACGACCCCGGCAGGTGGAGCGGTCGACGATGGCTCTATCGCCGTGGACGCGGCCGCTGAGGCCATGGGAGTCGGAACAGGGCTGTCGGACAAGGAAACCGCACCAGAGACTTCCCTCGACCTGGAGGATAGTGGCCCCGGAAAGATGTCGGGCCTCGAGGAGTTGGAGCGCCGCCGCCAGAGGGGAGCACGGATCCGCCAACTCGTGGTGGGCGGAGTTACGGCTCTGATTGTTGGTGGCGGAGGAGTGGGATCTGCGTACTTCGGTTTGATCAACATTCCGGGGATCACGCCGCCGGAACGCGTGCGGTCTGCTGTTCCTACCCCTATTGAGCTTCCTGGCCCCACTCCGGTGACGCCAGTCATTACTCATGTACTAGCCGTGGACGCGTGGCGCACGCTGGAGACGGCGCTCAACACGGCTGACGCCCTCCGTGACCGGCTTCCCGACTTGTTGTTCTTTGTGACGCTTATCGAGGTAGACGGCAGCGATCAGTATGCTCTGCATGCCGGCCCGGCATTGAGCGCCGTTGAGGCAGACCAGATAAAGGAGCCCCTAGCGGAAGTCCTCGACCGGCTCGATCCTGCTACGTGGATGGTACAAGAGGCGCAATACTCCTTCTTCTTCGGGGAGTATTCAGATCCGGCGGATGCCGCGGGAAGGGTCCAATCGCTCGCCGTCCTTGCCATACCGGCACACACGCTGCAGGTGGAGTATCCGGACGGGACGACCGGTCTTCGGGTGTACGGAGGTGCTTTTGTAGATGAGTTCCAAGCTGTGGTTATGGGACGGTTGTTGCGTACGAACGACCTCAGTGACGTGCGTTTGACTCAACGTCGTGGCCGGCTTCCCGAATGAAGCTTCGCTCCCTACGGGTTCACGGATTTAAGTCCTTCGCGGATTCCACGGTCATCGATTTCCACGAAGGTATCACCGCCATCGTGGGCCCCAACGGATGCGGAAAATCGAACATCAGTGATGCCGTTCGCTGGGTCTTGGGTGAGCAGAAAGCGTCGGCCATCCGTGGCGGAAAGATGGAAGAAGCCATTTTTCAGGGTTCTTTGAACCGACGGCCGGTCAATCGCGGTGCCGTCACTATGGTGGTGAGCAACGAAGACGGTGCTCTCCCAGTGGCGTTCGACGAGGTGGAGATCGGGCGCACCGTGTATCGTGACGGTGGGAGCGACTATTCCCTCAACCGTTCGACCTGTCGCCTGAAGGACGTGGTCGACCTGTGCCGAGACACGGGTCTTGGGGCGAATGCCTACTCGGTCATCGAAACGCGCATGATCGACGCTATTCTCTCGGATCGGGCTGAGGAGCGCAGGCAACTGTTTGAGGAGGCCTCGGGAATCGGCAAGTACAAGGACCGTCGGAAGGCGGCCCTAAGACGGTTGGAGCACGCCGACGCCGATCTCACGCGCCTAGAGGACGTTATTGCCGAGGTTGAGACGAAGGTACGCTCGCTCGCCAGGCAAAAGGGCAAAGCCGAAAGATACAAGTCGCTGAGGGAGCGACGTCTCTCCGTCGAGGTTTCTGTGGTCCACAATGACCTGGCTGACCTCAGGGGGCGCCTCAAGGAACTCGACGGTGTGTTGGAGGGGGGGCGCAAGACTGGCCAGGGAATGGTGGCCGAGCTTCGGGCAGCTGAGGCGACGTATGAGATCCTGCGGCTCGAAGAGGTCACTGCGGAGCGGGCCAGAATAGAGGCCGCCACGGCACTCGAGCAGGTGAAAACCCAGCTCGTGGAGTGGGAACGCGACCTTGCGGTAGCGGGAGAACGTCGCGGTTACGCCAAGAGAAGGTTAGGTCAGATCGGCACCGATCGTGAGGCATGGTCTAAGCGCCTTGGCGACGTCCGAACCGAATCAGCTGAACTTCAGGTGATCCACGACGGACAGGAAGGCAAACTCGAGCAGGGCCGTGAGGACACGAATCGACAGGTGGAGATCTCGTCAGAGGTAAGGGAGCGTCTCAATAATGCCCGTGCGCTGGCAGAGGAAGCCGAGCACCGTGAGCGCGATCTGGTCCGGAGAGGTGCTCAGTTGGAGGGGGACGCCGAGGCCGCCCGAGGCCAGGCCGCCGAGCTAGAGCGCCGGATCGAACGCATCACGGCTGAGTTGAGTGACGCTTCCAGCGTGCTCAACGAGTTGGAGTCTCAGGGCGATCTGTTTACGACCCGCTTCGACGGTTTGGAGTCGGCCGTTGACGACGTACGCAAGCGTCTAGAGGCAACGCAGGAGGACGTCGGTGGCCGCCGGAAGGCCCTGGACGATGCTCGGCTCAGGGACTTGGACGCCGCTCGGATCATTCAGGGTATCGAAGCTGAAGTGGCCGCATTGGAGGCACTTGGCATCCGCCAAGAGGGCGTCGACCCGGCCATGTTGGCCGTGCTTGGCCTCGGGGATACGGATGTCGTGGGCTCCCTTCTGGACTACATCGACGCCTCTGACGAGGTAGCGGCTGCGGTCGAGACCTACCTGGGCCCGCTCGCTCAGGCTCTTGTCGTGCGAGACGGCGAGTGCGTCGAACGGATCGTTCGATGGTTTGCCGACGAGTGGGCGGGGGAGGGGGGCCTGGTGCTGCTTCCTCTCGATCGCGTGCCGGAGCCTGCCGGTGGGTCCTTGCTCGAGTCTGTGAAGGGAAAGGGTGAGGGCGCACCGTGGGTCGAGGCCCTCCTCGGTGCCGTCGACCTGGTCGAGTCCCACGATTCGGGCAATACCAGCCCCGTGCGCCCGGCGCTCTCGCTTGGCGGCGTAGTCAGTGACCCACGCGGATTCGTCAAGATTGGGAGGCCCTCGGGCACATCGGGCGTACTCGAACGGCGGGCGCGGGTCGATTCGATGCGTCAGACCCTGAGCAAGGCATCCGGAAAGGCCACTGCTTCGAAGCAAGAGGTAGAGGACGCCGGTGCCGCGATGGAGGCCGCGGAAACCGCTCTGGCCGCTGCTCGAGTGACGTTTCTCGGAGCTGAGGACGAGTTGAGACAGACCAGTGCGGAGATGGCCGCACAGGTAGATCAACGAGCTCGCGTAGATACACACCGGGACGAGCTTGCGAGACAGTTGGAGGGTGCCAAGGCCGCCCGTACACGCGCTTTGGAAAGGGCGCAAACCGCTGGGGAGGACCGTGAAGGCTTATTGGGCCAAGAAGGAGCGATTCGGTCCGAACGCGAACAGGCTCGGGAAGCTTTGGTGGGTGTGCAGGACGAGTGGGAAGCGGCGCGGGTCGAGGAATCACGACTCTCGGTAAGCCTAGCTCGGATGGAGGCTGAGGCCGAAAGAGTGGCCGAACGTCTAGGCGACTTGGCCCGGGAGACCGGTGTAGGCGAGGATCGCCTCGGTGAGTTGGATACCGAAGATAAGGCCCTCGCTGAGGAATTGGGCAGAGTAGAGAAACTCCAGGAGGACGGCCGTGTGGCGACGGAACGGCTGTTCGGGGAACGCGATGCTGCGGACACCCTGCTTGTGGAACGAACCACCGCCCTGTCCGAGGTTGTGACTGCTCTAGCCGAAGCGGAGAAGGCGGCACGGTCGGCCCGAAGCGCCGAACGTGAGGCGGTGGACCAGCGCCATCAGTTCGAACTAGAACGGCAGGAAGTCTCCGGCCGCATCGGACTGATTCAGGAGCGCCTGGAGGGCGAGTGGGGTCGTCCGCTCGAGAGACTCCTCGAAGAGGCCGAGCCGGTCGAGGGTGAGCCCGAAGCTTTGAAGGAAGAGCTCGAGGAACTTGTGGTGCAGCTCGATCGGATCGGTCTGGTGAATATGTTGGCGGTGGAGGAGCATGCCGAGGAGAGCACACGGCTTGAGTTCCTCACTGAGCAGCGTGAGGACCTGACCGCAGCGCGCAGTGACCTCAAGTCTGCGATCCGTGAAATAAACGAGACCGCCATCGACCTCTTCGAGGGCACGTTCGAGAAAATTCGGGAGAATTTTCAATCCACGTTCCAGCGGCTGTTCGAGGGAGGCGAGGCGGACATGTGGCTTGCGGATCCCGAGGACCCGCTGGAATCGCCGATCGAGGTGCATGCGTCTCCCCGTGGAAAGAAGACTCAGAGGATCGACCTTTTGTCGGGCGGTGAGCGGGCTCTGACGGCCCTCTCGTTATTGTTCGGAATATACTTGGTCAAGCCGAGCCCGTTTTGTGTACTCGACGAGGTGGACGCCCCGCTGGACGAAAACAACATCGGGCGCTTCATTCACTTGCTCCAGGAGTTCAAGGAGCAGACGCAGTTCGTGATCATCACCCACAATCCGCGTTCCATCGAGGCGGCGGATTGGATCTACGGCGTGACGATGGAGGAGCCTGGTGTGAGCACGATTGTCGGCGTGCAGCTCCAGGAGGCGCTCGAAGTCGGCGGCTCGCCTGGCCCGTAGATTATATCAGTTCCCTCTAGTACAATTTTGTACGGCCACGAACGGCCTCCTCTCCCCGACAATCCTGGATTTGAAGTCCCATGCTGGTAGTCATGAAACAAGGCGCCACTGAGTCCGAAATTGGCCACGTTCGTGAACGAGTGGACGCCCTGGGCCTCAGCACACACTTGAGTCGGGGCGAGGTTCGTACGGTGATCGGCTTGGTTGGCGACCACGGGGGGCTCGCCAAGGAGACTCTGCTCTCGATTCAGGGCGTCGAAGAAGTCCACAGTGTCACGAAGCCGTACAAGCAGGTGTCTCGAGAATGGCGAGAGGCGGACACCATCGTCGAGGTAAGCGGAGGGATTCGATTCGGCGGACCGGAAGTGCCCATCATTGCAGGTCCATGCGCGGTCGAGAGTGACGAACAGATCCTCGGAATTGCCGACCAGGTACGCGCCATGGGCGCTAGCCTCTTGCGCGGAGGTGCGTTCAAGCCAAGGACCTCGCCTTACTCGTGGCAGGGACTGGGGGAAGAGGGACTCAAGATGTTGGCGCGGGCCCGGGAAGCGACGGGTTTGGCCATCGTTACGGAGGCGCTGGACCCGGACGGGGTAGACCTTGTGGCCGAGTACGCGGACGTGCTCCAGATCGGGGCGAGAAACATGCAGAACTACCCTTTGCTGAGAAGGGCGGGGAGGTGCGGTAAGCCGGTGCTCCTGAAGCGTGGCATGTCGGCGACGATCAACGAGTTGCTACTTGCCGCCGAGTACCTCTTGGCGGAGGGCAATGACGATGTCATTCTCTGCGAACGGGGGGTGCGTAGTTTCGACAACCATACTCGAAATCTCTTCGATCTCACGGCCGTGCCGGTGGTGAAAGCGCTATCGCACTTGCCGATTATTGCCGATCCCAGCCATGGCACCGGAGTCCGGGACAAGGTCATTCCCATGGCCCGGGCGTCTGTGGCAGCGGGAGCTGACGGCCTGATGATAGAGGTGCATCCGGACCCACCTTCAGCGCTTTCGGATGGATCCCAGTCATTGTATCCGGAACAGTTCTCTGAACTCATGAAGCAAATTCGGGTGATTGCTACTGCCATTGGAAGGTCCGTGAAGGGACCGGACTAGGGGCCTCCTGCTAGGTACAGGGTATACCAGCCTCGGGCGCCTGGCGCCGTGGTTTAGCCCGAGATTCCATGCCATCCTGGAGGCTGCTGAGATCTCCCTCTAGACACGGGATTCCGCCCTGAGCACCGTGGACCGCGGTTGACAATACGAAGAAGTTGCCGAGGCATTCCTGCGCACACGGGGCTACAACGTCGTGGATCAGAACGTCCGCTTCATGCGCAAGGAGATCGATCTCGCGGTCGAGAGAGATGGACTCGTCGCGTTCGTGGGAGTGAAGGGGCGCAGCGGTCCCGGCTTCGGTCATCCCCTCGAGGCCATCACTTGGAAGAAGCGGAGGGCGATTTCGATCGCGGCACTCCTGTGAATCGATCGGAGTAGACTCGAAGCGCGTTCCTATCGGTTCGACGCTGTATCGGTTGTCTCCGAGGGAGGTCGCGTCATCGATATCGAGCACGTCGAGGGTGCATGGACAGAGTGAGCGAATACCGAGAAAGTCCGCATAAACTCTACTTATTCCTGTCAGCCGCCGTTGACGCTCTGTCCGCACCGATCTAACTTTCGCATGCCCCAGGTCCGTAGGACGAAAGCCCACGAACTCCGTCAGGACCTTGCCGGTAGCAGCGGTAAGTGTGGTGATTGTTGTTGCGGGTCGCCTGGGGCATTTTTTCTGCTCTGGCTCTCTGCTGCACCAGTAGGTCTTCGAGGCATACGTCCGTGTCCCACACAGCCCTGGCCCGAAAATACCGCCCTCGCCGGTTCGCCGACGTCGCGACTCAGGAGCATGTATCTGAGACTCTACGCCGGGCCGTGTCGGATGCCCGAGTAGGACACGCCTACCTGTTTTGCGGCCCCCGAGGCGTCGGCAAGACGACCCTGGCACGCGTTCTCGCAATGGCCCTCAACTGTGAAGACCGGGATGACTCGGGTGAGCCCTGCGGATCATGTGACAGTTGTTCGAGGATTTGGGGTGGTCAGACAGCGCTTGATGTCGTTGAGATCGATGCCGCCTCCAACCGGGGCGTCGACGACGCTCGCCAGCTGCGGGAAAGGGCCATGTACGCTCCTTCGCAGGAGGGGCATTACAAGGTCTACATCGTGGACGAGGCGCACATGCTCACGAGGGAGGCGTGGAACGCGCTCCTAAAGATTCTCGAAGAGCCGCCGCCGCGGGTGATTTTTGTCTTCGCGACCACAGAACCCCAAAAAATTCAGCAGACGGCGGCCCCGATTCTTTCTCGGTGTCAGCGGTTTGACTTTAGGCGTATTGGCGTGGCCGATATCATGTCGCGCCTGTCGATCGTGCTTGAAGGTGAGGGATCCACCGCGCCCGAGGAGGCCCTGAGGACGATCGCTCGCAAGGCGGACGGAGGAATGCGAGACGCCCTCTCATTGCTCGATCAGGTCATCGCACTGACCGGGGGCGAGGTCACGCAGGAGTCGGTTCGGAGAGTTCTGGGGCTGGTCGAGGCCGAGCGCTTCTTGGAGTTCATGGATATCTTAGCGAGCCGCCAACACGGCGAGGTGTTTTCGTTTGTCGAGCGTCTTCTCGACGAAGGCTATGATCTCGTGGAGTTCTACCACGGGCTCGTCGACGCGCTTCGGTCCCTGTTGCGCCTCTCTCTTGGCGGTGATCCTCCCGAGTTGGAGGGTGACATCCGTGATGAATTCCAAGCTCGCGTGGAGCCGTTCCAGTCGGCGGATCTTGTCAGGATGCTGTCACTGGCTTCCGAGCTGGAGAGTTCTGGGAGCCTTAGGCGCAGCGCAAACCCGCAGATTTTGTTGGAAATGCTTCTGCTTCGACTCAGCTATGTCGATCGCACTGTGGAACTGGAGGAGTTGCTGACGAGCCTCGGCGGCACCTCTCCGAAGATGGACTCCGTTGCCCCCCCCCCTGGCAAGTCCGGTACCGGTGACCCGGACACGTCGGGTGGCTCCTCTCCCGCTCCTCCGAGCCAAGATGGGGAGTCCGGAGTTCCCGGGTCAGCGACTACGGAACACGTTGATTCGGAATCAGGGGAGAGTGGCACGCTCAATGTGGGCGCAAACAGTGACAGTGCCGGTGCGCTTGAAGACGCCGACCAGGGCGAGGGTGCGGCGGCGGGGATCGATTTGGTGGCCCCTCCTAGTCAGGCCGATCCCACTGAGATAGCCGACCGGGCCGAGACGATTGACCAGGACGTGAGTGAGGCCGCAACGACGGGCCTGAGCCTGTCAAACCCGGTCGACGCGTGGTCGAGCCTTATGGAGAAGGGCGAGGGCCTGCCTCCCGGGATGAGACCTTTTCTGAAGGCGGCCGTGGTTTCCCTCAGTGAGGACGGCGCCTTGATCGTGGAGCTCCCAGAGGGCCCTGGACTGGAACGGTTGAGAGAACAAACGGTGCTCAGAACGATTCAGAGCGCCCTTACCGTGCTGATTGGCGAGACACCCGAGATCGTGGTTCGCTCAATGAACGGTGCCTCCTCGAATACATCGGAACGTATCACCCCCGAGACGGTGCGCGGCGACCGCCTCAGGGAACTGATCCAACGGGAACCGCTCTTGCAGCGAGCTGTAGAAGAACTTGACTTGGAATTACTTGATTGACCGCAACCTATTGTAAGGTAAGGACCTGACCGTGACAGATCTGCAACAGCTCATGCAGGTGGGCCAACAACTGCAGGTACGCATGACCAAACTGCAGGAGGAACTATCAGCTCGGGCTATCTCAGCTTCGTCAGGCGGGGGAATGGTGACTGCCACGGTCGACGGCAAGGGTACCGTGTCCAAGATCGCCATCGATCCAACAGTCGTGGATCCCCATGATGTCGAGATGCTGGAGGATCTCGTGCTCGCAGCGGTGGGAGAGGCCCAGAACAAGGCACAAAGCGAGTACGAGGAGGAAATGCGCAAGGCCGCGGGTGGCATGCCGATCCAGCTTCCGGGCCTATTCTAGAAGCGTGCGTGTGTCCAACCACGGACCGACACACTTCTAGTGTCGGTCATCCAGCAGCTTACGTCGGAGTTCTCACGGCTCCCCGGCGTCGGTCCTAAGACAGCGCAACGCCTGGTCTACCATCTGATGAAGCGGCCGCGCGAAGAGGCGATTAGGCTCGCGGCGGCGATTCGTGACGTAGCTGAGCGCATCTGTCCCTGTGTTGCCTGCGGCAATTTCAGTGAGACGGAGCGGTGCGAGATCTGTTCCGATCCTGGACGTGACGAGTCGATCGTGTGTGTGGTGGAGGAAGCGTTCGAGGTTGGAGCGATCGAGAGATCGGGCGAGTTTCGGGGCTTGTACCATGTGCTCGGAGGGCGACTTTCGCCTTTGGATGGTGTCGGTCCCGAAGAGCTCTCTGTGGACGCTCTGTTAGATCGAATCCAAGCGTCTGAAGGTAAGGTTGTGGAGGTAATTGTTGCTACGAATTCTAGTGTCGAGGGTGAGGCGACCGCGGTCTATCTCGAGGGTTTGATCAGGACTATTGGGCCGCGGGTCACGCGCCTTGCGAGGGGCATTCCGGTTGGGAGCGACCTGGAGTACGTGGACAGCTCGACTATCGTGGAAGCCCTGACCGGTCGACGGGAGATGTAGGGAATGAACAAGAGAATCAAAACCACGGGGTTCGCGGTTCTCGCGGCGGCGGCGGCGGGGGCCGTGGCGGCTCTCGTGATCCGAGATCAGATTGAGCGACACAGTCGGGATCTTTTTAGCCCGTCCTTCCTGCGTCGTCTCGCGGCACTCGGGTTCATGGCCAAGGCGGAGGCGTCCGTTGATCATGTCAACCTCTTGAAGGACTTCGTCGCTTGGGAACCGAGGGCGGCACTTCGGCGGCGTGCCCAGGCGATTGTCGGCCGAATGGAGGAGGACGCCATGCGCGGTGTCCTGCCGGCTAGCTAGGTTGCTCAACGCACCCGGGTGCTCGACCTTTGATCGTCCCTTTCCCACAGGGGAGGAATGCCGCATCTTCGTCGCCTTCCTGAAGGACTTCGAATCCCAATGTGCTCCGACCACCGGGGCCGAGAACGCGGGGGACCGCTTGGCGGGGTTGACCCAATCGTACGACCGGAATGGAGCGCAGCCGACCATGTCGATGATCAACTACGCCAGCCGCGAGGTCAACTGCAAGATTGTCTATTACGGCACCGGTCTGGGTGGAAAGACCACCAACCTCGAGTATGTCTACTCTCCAGTGAATTCGGACGCCAAGGGGAAGATGATTTTCCTTGCCACCGAGACGGAGGGGATGGAGGCGGACATCGAAGCCATGCACAACCTGTACGAGAACCTCGAGTCGTACGGTTACGACCTCACCCAGATTCCGTTCTCCCTGCAGTACAACAAACGTGATCTCTCCAATGCGATGGAGATGGAGGAGCGTCGATCACAGCTCAATCCCGGCAACGTGCCGGATTTCGAAGGCGTGGCCATCGAGGGTAAGGGCGTCTTTGAGACCCTCGGCGCGGTCAGCAAACTGGTTGTTCAGACCCTGAGCTGAGGCGACCATGTCTGGGAGCCGTAACCTCCCCAACATCATCACGATCGGACGGATCTTGGCGTGCCCCGCGATTTTCGCGATGGCAATGTCGTCTTCCGTTGGTATGCGCTACGGCGCGTTCGTACTCTTCGTGATTGCCGGCCTGTCTGACCTATGGGACGGTTATCTGGCGCGTAAGCACGGCTGGATTACCGACGTGGGGAAGCTCCTGGACCCGTTGGCCGACAAATTGCTCCTTCTGTCGACCTTTGTCCCGTTCTATCTGATATCCCATCGGGGTGGGGACGAGTGGCTGGTGCCTGGGTGGGGAATGCTCCCCATGTGGGTCATGATCGTCATTTTCGGGCGAGAGATTTTAGTAACCATTTTCCGCCAATGGGCGGCGCATCGTAAGGTGGTTATCGCGGCGGGTCGCTCAGGCAAGTACAAGGCATTCATCCAGAATCTCTTTGCCGGCGGACTCCTTCTCTGGTATCCGCTAAAGGAGAGTGCAAAGGCATTGGGCTGGGGCGGCCTCCCCTGGGGCGTGTGGACGCTGCTCCATTCGTCCTGGATTGGAGTCACGCTCGGCTTGGCGTTGGTGCTCACGGTTTATTCGATGTTCGACTACCTATGGAGTTATCGAGGCCTCATCGGCGTGCGGGTGTGAGCGAAACGCGAGGGGCAAACTCCTTCATCGTTACGGTTGGTGAGGAGCTCCTTTCGGGCGAAACCGTCGAGACCAACGGCTCCTGGCTCAGCAAGCAGTTGGCGTCCTTAGGGGTGCCGGCCACCAAGCGCGTGGTTGTGGGTGACGATCCCGAATCCATACAGACGGCGGTGTCCGAAGGGCTGTGTCTCGCGGACATCGTGCTGGTCACCGGGGGCTTGGGCCCCACCGCCGACGACCTCACCAGACCTGCCATAGCTCATCTCTTTGGTCTGCGGCTCGAAGTTGATCAGGCTGTGCTCGCCGACCTGCGCGAGAGGTTTCGTGCGCGTGGCCTCGACGACTTTCCGACGAGTAACGTCGTCCAGGCCGAGGTGCCGCGGGGTGCCGCGGTGATCCCAAATACACGAGGAAGTGCCCCGGGGCTTTGGATCGAACGAGAAGAGCAGATCGTTGTGCTCATGCCGGGTGTGCCGCGCGAGGTGTACCAGATGTACGAGGCTGAAGTCCAGCACCGTATCCGAGCGCACCTCGGCGCCCGTGTCGAGCCGTGGGTTCATCGGACGTTTCACACTACCGGCATTGCCGAGTCTGTCCTGGGGGAACACTTGGACGTTGTTGCCCCGGAGTTGCCGGAGGAGGTGTCGCTTGCTTCGCTCCCTTACTTGGGTGGTGTTTCGATCCGAATCTCTACTTTGGGCTCTCCGGATCTGGCGGGGCGCCGGTTCGACGACGCCGAGCGGGTGATAGGCCCGATTCTGGCCCCGTTCCGCTTTGAGGCCGAGAGCGGGGACCTGGTCGAAGCCGTGACGGCCGAGCTCAATATTCTTGAGTTGTCGCTGGCCGTAGCGGAGAGTTGTACCGGGGGGCTGTTGGCGAAGCGGATCACGGACCGGGCGGAATCGTCTGAATATTTTCGTGGTGGGGTGGTGGCTTACGCCGATGAGATCAAGCGTGATGCACTGGGGGTGGATGGCTCGGTTATCGAGGCGGAAGGGGCCGTGTCCGAGGCGGTTGCCGCCGGTTTGGCCCGGGGCGTCGCGGAGCGGTTCGGCGCTGATGTGGGTGTGGGCATTACCGGGGTGGCGGGCCCAGGTGGAGGTACGGAAGAGAAGCCCGTGGGAAGCGTTTGGTACGGGGTGTTCGTGAAGGGCCGCATTGAGGCGGAGCACCGAATTTTTCCGGGGGACAGGGAAGCGGTGCGTGAGCGTGCGGCGCAGGCGGCCCTACATCTGCTGCTCAGGATACTCAGGGAGCGACGTTGATGGGCGAAGAGGGCATCCCAATCACCACCTCGGATGGTGTTCGGCTTCATTGGAGGCGCTGGCGGCCTGCGACCCAGGCGCGGGGCGTCGTCGTGCTGGTACATGGCTACGGCGAACATGGTGGGCGTTATGAACCAGTGGCCGAATTCTTGATCGAAGCGGGGTTTCGGGTTGTTGCGTTCGACCAGCGAGGCCATGGCCGTTCGGGGGGCGTGCCCGCCTTTATAGAACACTTCGATGAGTATCTTACCGACCTCGACACTGTGTTGAACCTGGTTAGGACTGACGAGTTTTCCGAAGTTCCCGTGATACTCTGGGGTCAGTCGATGGGTGGACTGGCCGTGGTTCGACATCTTCAGACCCGACCAGGCCACGTGGCCGGCGCCGTCATCTCGGCCCCTTGGTTGGCAACGAAAAGGCGGATGCCCTGGTGGAAGGTCGCGCTCGGCAAAGTACTGCTTAGGGTTGCTCCGACCACTCGCGTAAGGGTGGGGCTGGATCCCGAGACGCTCACGCGGGACCCCGAGTGCCATCGGGCCTATCGGGACGATCCCTTGATCCATTCCTTTGTCACGCCAGGGCTCTATTGGGCGGTCGCCAACGCCCAAAGACTGGCACTCGCTGATCCTGCAGGTGTTCGCGGACCAGCGCTGGTCATGGTCCCAGAAGCGGACGAGGTTGTTGATCCGGAGGCGACATTGGATTTCCTCGAGCGTGCGTCTGTTCCGGACGTGGAAACGTGCCGTCTCCCCGGTTTGCTACACGAGCCGCACAACGAACCGGAAAAGGAAGAGGTCTTTGCGCGCGTGCGGGGTTGGTTAGACAGGCATTTTCTGACCGTGCCCTTCCATGATCCAGAAGCCCCATGAAGCGTTGGGGCTCCCACATGGCCGTAGAAGAAGTAAATTCACCAACACGTAGCAAGAAGTTTTGGTGAAGCGGATCTTCCATCGAGAAAAGAATGAGCTACAACGAAGCCGAGACTCCAGACGAACTGGGCGAGCAGAACGAGGGCGATGCCGCCGTCGATTCAGAGTTGGATATCCCCCTCTCGCCGGAGGCGGTTGAGGAGCAGGAAGCAGAGGATGGCCTGACGCATGACCTCGGCGATATACAGGCCGAGCTGTCTACTCTGAACGACCGTCATTTGCGCCTGGCCGCTGAATTTACCAACTACCGCCGTCGTGCAGAGACGGAGCTTTCCGAGGCGTGGGCCCGGGGTCAGGCGGACCTCCTTCGCAACTTCCTCGATGGCCTGGACGATCTTCAACGGGTCGGGGCCTGGCGGCCCGAGTCAGCCACTGTCGAGGTCTTGGTCGAAGGTGTGGATTTGGTTGAACGAAAATTCCGTCAGGCGCTCGAACTGGCCGGGGTCGAGGTCCTGGAGCCCGTGGGAGAGAAGTTCGATCCCAACGTGATGGAGGCCATGGTCACCGTACCCACGGACTCTCCGGAACAGGACCACACGGTCCAGGATGTGTTCCAAAAGGGGTATTTCTTCAAAGGCCACCTGGTGCGTCCTGCCCGGGTGACCGTTTTCAAGCACGAGTAGCTGAGGACGGCGGGCATTAGTGTCGACTGCGACTAAAGACTTCTACAAGACTCTCGGGGTCTCGGACAAGGCAAAAGAGGACGAGATCAAGAAGACGTACCGTAAGCTTGCGAAGAAGTATCATCCTGACGCCAACGCTGGCGATTCGAAGGCGGCCGAGCGCTTCAAGGAAATCGGTGAGGCATATAGCGTGCTCTCTGATTCGGAGAAGCGGAAGCAGTACGACAAGATGCGGCGGCTATCCAGCTTTGGATTTGGCCGTGGACGTGAAACGCCGAAGAGCGGAGGGGCTGGCGTACCACCGGGCGGCGGCTTCTCTTTCGAAGACCTGCAGGGTTTCGGGGGTCTCGGCGACATCTTCAGCTCCATCTTAGATCGCGGGGCCAAGGGTCCGGACGATCCTAGACCACAGGGGCCTCGAAAGGGTCAGAACGTAGAGTACGTCGTCGAGATCGGGTTCAAGACGGCTGTTCAGGGCGGCAAGATTTCGATTGATGTGCCCATCACGGAAGGGTGTGCAACCTGCAGCGGTTCGGGAGCCAGTCCCGGCACCGGCACGAAGAGCTGCAACGAGTGCTCTGGGACCGGAGCGATTTCGTTTGGCCAAGGTGGCTTTGCGATCGATCGCCCCTGCCCAGCTTGTTTCGGCCGAGGCCGGATTCCCGAAAGTCCCTGTAAGTCGTGCGCGGGAAGTGGGTCGGTCCGCCAGGATCGACGGATCCAAATTACCGTGCCGAAGGGTGTCGAGGCGGGCCAGAAGATTCGGGCCACCGGTCAGGGGGAACGTGGCAGTCAGGGCGGGAAACCTGGAGACCTCGTGATCACCTTCAAGGTGAAACGCCACGACTTCTTCACGAGGGAGGGGCTCGACATTCATGTGACTGTCCCGATCAATCTGGCTCAGGCCACATTGGGGTCCAAAATGTCGGTCAGGACTGTCGACGGGAAGAAAGTACACCTCCGCATCCCTCCTGGGACGCAAAGCGGCACCAAGTTCCGTATTCGTGGGCAAGGAGTTGAAAAGAGCGGGCGAGTGGGTGACCAATATGTCGAGGTGGAGGTGGACATCCCTGAGGAACTGACGGAGGAGCAGCAGAAAGCCATGGAAGACTTCGCGTCTTCATCGGGCTTGAAGCACTAAGAAGCTCCAAGAGGGGATTGGACGCCACGCGTCCAATGGTGTCGCCGCCGCGGCGGCGAGCTAGGCCTTCGAGCTAACCGGTTAGCTAAGCCTTCGACGTGGCGACTGAGAGGTCCGCCGTCCGCAGAGCTCGGACTATCCGTCCTCCTCCCAAAACCCGGTCTCCATCGAACATGACTGCCGACTGGCCCGGAGTCACGGCGTGCTGCGGTTCATCGAAAACGAGTGTGACTTGGTCCTCGACCGTAACGGCCAAGGCCGCGACATCGGGTGCACGATAGCGGATCTGTACCCGGATGGGTGAGCCCGAAGACGGAGGAGTTCCGAGCCAGTTGACCTCCCCGACTCGGACGCCGGGCGATACACATTCATCCCTGCTGCCTACGACCACTTCCCGGGTATCGGCATTGATTTCGATGACGAAGCGGGGTTCCTCGAACCCGCCCCCGAGGCCCTTACGCTGCCCCACGGTGAAATTCGCGTAGCCCCCATGCTCACCTAGGACTTCGCCCGTCGGGGACACGAGCAGTCCAGGTTCCAGAGCTGGGTGCCGAGCCTCTAGCCGCTTGCTGAGCAGGTCGCGGTAGTCGCCTGTCGGGACGAAACAAATTTCTTGGGACTCCGGCTTGTCTGCGGTGGTGAGAGCGAGTTCACGAGCCATTTCTCGGACCTCAGGCTTTGTTAGTCCCCCTAGCGGAAAATGCAGGAGAGGCAACATTGCTTTGGGAAGCCCCCATAGGAAATACGATTGGTCCTTGCCTGCGTCGACTCCCCGTAAGAGGGTCGAGCCACCCCAAGCGTGCTGAATGCGGACGTAGTGTCCCGAAGCGATGCCGTCGCATCCAAGTGCGCGCCCACGAGCCATGAGGTCGAGGAACTTGGTGTTGGAATTGCAGCGCACGCAGGGGTTGGGCGTGCGGCCTTGGGCATACTCCGAAACGAAATCGTCAATGACGTCTCGCGTAAAGTCTTCTTCGACGTCGAAGACGTAGTGCGGAATCCCGAGGGTGTCCGCCACTCGACGGGCGTCTTGTATGCCGTCTAGCCCACAACAGATCTTGGAGGAGGCTACTTCGCCCGAGTAACAGAACGTCTGCATTGTCGCGCCCACCACCTCGTGGCCGGCCCGGACCAACAACGCCGCAGCCACGGACGAATCCACGCCGCCCGACATGGCGACCAAAATGCGCCTGTGTTTCATGACACCTCGCCCCGATTCCGGATCGTATCCACGACCGACCGCGTGGTCTCCGCGACGCGTACAATGTCTCCCTCCGTGGTTGAGCGACCGACGCTGAACCGAACCGCGGCCATTCCCTCCATCGCGCCGTACATCGCCTCCAATACATGACTCCCGCCTTTGCCACCGCTTTCGCAGGCGGAGCCGGCTGACGCGGCGATTCCCTCCATGTCCAGACCTGCAAGCAAGAGTTGGGGGTCGACGTTCGGGATACCGACGTTCAGTACGTGAGGGGCACGACGTGCTGTCTCACCATGAACCCGCACGCTCTCGATGCCGTCGGTTAGTCGTGCTTGTAGGTCATCTCTCAGAGCCTCCAGCCGGGGGGCCTCAACCTCTCGTTCATTCGTGGCAAGCTCGACAGCAACCGCCATGCCGACAGCTCCCGCCACGTCTTCGGTTCCCGGGCGCAGTGCCTGTTCTTGCCCGCCCCCGAAAAGCATGGGTGAGACCTTCACCCCCTCACGCACAAACAACACTCCGGTGCCCTTCGCTCCGTAGATTTTGTGCCCGGTCAGAGAAAGCATGTCGACCGGTACGACGTCCACACGCACGGGCACCTTCCCGATGGCCTGGACCGCATCCGTATGCAGACTGACTCCCCGTGCGCTGGTGCGCTGGGCGATTTCCTCGATGGGGAGCTGGATACCCACTTCGTTGTTCACGGTCATCGCGGACACGAGGGCTACTCCATCTGCCAGGACGGCCTCGAGAGCGTCCAAGTCTATCCCGCCGTCTGGGCCGACCGGGAGTACAGTGCGACGTCCGCCTTGCTCCTCGACGCGGGCGGAGGCCTCTAGTACCGCACGATGTTCGATGGCGGTCACAACAACATGATCGGCACCCGATTGCTCGAACGCGGCGGCGGCCCGTCCGATAACCGCCAGATTGTCCGATTCGGTTCCGCCCCGGACGAAGTATATCTCTCGGTGATTGGCACCGATCGCCTCGGCTACCCGCTCCCGGGCTTCTTCCAAGCGGGCGGACGCACGCCGCCCCCACGTGTGGGCGCTAGACGGGTTTCCGAAGTCTCCTTGGAGAATCGGCAGCATCGCGTCACGCACCTCATCGCGAAGGGGTGTCGTAGCCGCGTTGTCGAGGTAGATCGGTCTCATGTGCTTCAACTGGACGAGGTAATAGAGTAGCCGTTTCGGCAGACCGGCACGTCCCTGTATGTTCGACAACATATCCAATGACCCGAGGGTGGTGAAGCTTGTCCCAAATGCTCCTTCGATGACCAGCCGCGCACCGCCGTTTCCCGAGGGTAAGCCTGTCCAGTTCATAGCGACCGTTCACGGCATGGTGTTCGCCGGTCGGGATCGTCATCTGCAAGGCCTTGAGCCCGGGGCGTCGCTTTATTTGATCCCAGACCCTCCTGACCAAAAGGATCCCGACGTTTGGGTGCACCGTGAAGGGGGAGACTTACTCGGGCACCTACCGCCCGAGATCAGCATGTGGTTGGCACCGTGGCTTATCGAAGGTGGTGGCGCCGCCGCTCGAGCCCTGAAGGTCCATGGAAGGGATGTGCCTACTTGGAGACGTTTGCTACTCGAAGTTCAATGTGCGCTCTAGCACGGGCCATCTGACTGTCTATAAAGTCGTCACACCAGCAGAACCAAGAGACTCTAACTCCATCGTCTCCCTGGTCCAGTAGGGCTCGCCGTAGGTGGCGCGGACTCTCGACCCGTGGTGAGCGCACTGCGCCCGGACCTGTTCCAGAAGGGGACGGTCTCCGCCCCCGAAGGCCTCTCCGGCTGTCGTCTTTCCCGTGAACTGGGATTTGAAGCACGCCAAAGCCGCCAGCTTCGCGTCGATGTGGTCCGAGATGTCCACGACGAAAGTGGGCTCCGGCGTGTCCTCTCTGAACAACACACGATAAATCAATTTCTCAGGGTGATGGGGGCTTCCCAGCGCCGGGTAGTTTTTCAGTCGGAGAGGAATGACGCGTCGTGCGCCAGCTCAGCGGTGACCCGGCGATCGGGGTGCCGCCCTTCGCGCCAGTGCGTGACGACGATACGGGGCCGCAGTTCGCGAATCAGCGCTGCGACAGTTTCTCGGGATTCCTGATCGTTGACGAGGCCGGAGTCACGGAGGCCAGCATTCCTGCGAACGGCGACCCCCAGGATCGCCGGGGACTTCAGGGCCTCTTGTTCCCGGACTTCGGGAGACCCTTGGCTGCCCATTTCTCCCCGAGTGAGGGCGAGGATTCCCACCCGATCACCCGCTGCTGCCGCTTTCGCGAGAGCACCGCCAGACAACAACTCGGCGTCGTCCGGACGGGCCATGATGGCCAGGATGTCCAAGGCGTCACTCATACGGACCTGTCGCACTCAATGGATCGCAGGCGGTTGTCGATCAGCATCGGGCAGCGAGCTATTCGAACCGTAGGGCGTCGACCGGATCGAGCCGGGAGGCGTGATAGGCAGGGAGGAGGCCAAACAGCACGCCCGTCACCAAAGCCATCAATAGCGCCACCGCAATCGCCCAGATAGGCACCGCGGCCGGAATGGGGGTCATTGACGCTACCAGCTTAGCAGCGCCCCCGCCCAAAGCCATTCCGGTAGCACCTCCCAGAACCGTCAATACGGCAGATTCCACCAGGAATTGCCACAAGATTTCCTGACGTGTGGCTCCGACCGCTTTTCGCACCCCGATCTCCCGAGTCCGCTCAGTCACGGAGATCATCATGATTCCGATGACTCCGATTCCGCCAACCAATAACCCGACGGAGGACAGTGCGAGCATGACCAAAAAAAACACGCCGGTGAACTTGTTGAAGGCGGCGATAATTTGAGCGGACCGGAGTATCGAAAAGTCGTTCTCCTCCTTCGGACGCAGGCCTCTCATAGAACGCATGGCCCCGATCACCTGGTCCATCACAACGGCCTGATCAATCGAATCCCGAGGCACCACCCAAACCCCCCCCTGCCAATTAGAGGCCTTGAGCCTCTTCATCGCTGCGGTGTGAGGAAAGATCGCCCAGTGCTTGACGGCGGCTGTGAATATGTTTTCTTCGTTCTGGAATACCCCAACTACGCTGAAAGCCTCACTGACTCCTCGACTCCCGGCGCTCACCCGGATTTTTCGGCCGATCGGATCCAGATCTCCAAAAAGCTCCTGCGAAAGTGCGACGGACAGGACCACCAAGGGACGGGATTGTCGGACTTCGGTGGGGGTGAAGTCACGGCCCGACACGAAGTTGCCAGGCGTGTACGCCGGCCAACCCGCCGAATAGGCTGTCGACTGAATACCGCGGACGCTGCGAGCATCAACCGACATGTTGGTACTCATGCCGAAATTGTAGAGCGCTGCTTCGACCCCCGGCAGGCGGGAAAGCCGAACCGCTTCTTCAGGCTCAATTCGGGGGTTGTTCCACCAGGGGGGGCGCGAACTACCTGTGCTGATTCGAACCATCGAGAAGTCAAAGCGCATCACCCCAAAGTTATCAGGGCCGGCGGCCTCGAAGCCCACCATGATCGACTCTCGAATTCCAGTTACCATCGCCGACATCATCATCACTACACCCACCCCGATAGTGACCCCGAGAATGGTCAATCCGGAACGGACCTTGTTGGCTCGGATGGAGTCGATCGCGATCGCGATTCCTTCGTCCAGCAGGTGAAGGCGATTCATGTCATTCCTGCCTCAGCGCATCGACCGGGTCGAGCTTAGAGGCCTGGGCCGCGGGGTATACTCCTGAAACGATGCCCACCACGACGCCCAGGCTAACCCCAAGCGCGACCCACTTGATATCAACGGCGGTGGGAAGCGGCGTGAAGGTGGCGACCAAGTAGCTCACGCCCACTCCCACCGCGACCCCGAGTGTGGCACCCAGGGCCGAGAGAGTGATACTCTCGATGAGCACCTGACTCAAGATGTCCCTGCGCCTCGCGCCGATCGCTTTTCTGACGCCGATCTCTCTAGTTCGCTCCATGACCGAGACGAGCATGATGTTCATGATGACGATCCCGCCGACCACCAGCGAGATCGCGACTAGGCCGGGGAGCGCCACGAATAGCACCTGGGAGATCTTGTCCCAAAAGCTCAGAGTCTCGTCGGCTGTTTCAACGGAAAAATTGTTCTCCTCGGCCGGTCTGAGCTTCCGTCGGCCCCGCATGATGCCTTCCATCTCCCGTTGGAGTTCCCGGGTGTCCGCGGGATCGGTAGCCTGGGCCACCACCTGATCTACAATGCCTCTGGGGTTTGTGACGGCCTGGATCGGAGAGCGGGCGGGGGCGATCACCCGATTGTCCAACGAAATGCCGAAGAGGCTGCCTTGTTCCTCCAAGACACCGACGACTCGATACGGGAACCCGCGTATGCGCACCTTGCGACCAATCGGATCTCGGGACTCGAACAGCAGGTCGGCCGTATCCATGCCCAAAATGACGACCGGCGTGCCCCGCTCGGCTTCCTGAGGCGAGAACGGGCGTCCCTTTTCCACAGCTAAGTCACGGATACGAAGGATCTCGGGCGACACGGCAGAAATGTTGACGTTCTCGACCTTGCGACCGTTGTCGGCGACGACCTCACCTCCGGTTTCACTCTCCGTTCCTACTCTTGCCGGGACCCTGATCAGGTCCTGCACGGCTTGCCAATCCTCATACCTGATACGCGGACGGCGCACTCTCTCTCGGCTGACCATTCCGTCGAAGCTCGGCCCGTCGGACCACCTTCGCAGCGTGACGGTGTTCACGCCGAATATCACCGAAGAGAGGTCCTCTCGGATATATCGGTCCATGCCCTCGACCACGCTGACGACGATGATCAGGAACATGACTCCCACGATCACACCCAGAAGGCTGAAGAAGCTCTTGAGCTTTTCCGTGCGAAGCTGGTACAGCGCCAGTCGAACCCCTTCAGCGAAATGCATGTCGTCTCTCTGGGTTAGTTGGAGCCGTCATCGTTCGAGTCTTCCTCGGCACGGACTTCGTCCCCGTTATCTAGTTGCCGGATCTGCTGGTAGGGACCGGCAACGATCGTGTCACCTGCGGAAACGCCACTGAGGACCTCAAAGTGCTCCTGTCCTGTGATTCCGACTTCGACCGGCGTGAAGGTGACCTCACCGTCGAGGACCACAAAGACGCCCTCGACATCACGGTCTTGGGGTCGGCCTGCCGGTCCGAGTTCCCGCGCCTCTTGGTTGCCGTCCTCACGGACCGAGTCAGTCTCGTCGCCTTCGGCACGCACCGTCAGGGCGATAATCGGTACCGAAAGAGACTTCAAGCGGGTTGCCGTAACGATGTCTGCCGTCGCGGAAAGGTCGGGCCTGATCCCGACTGGAGGGTCATTCATCGTGATGACGACCTCGAAGTCGATTGCGGCGGTCTGGCCACTTCCGGCAGTGGACGCGGGCGGCCGAATGGCGCTATTCCCGATCTCGGTAACGAAGCCACTGAAGAGCCGATCGGGGAACGCGTCGAGTTCGAGGATCGTACTGTCGCCTACCTGGATGTAGGGAATATCGGTTTCGTCGACCTCGAGTACCGCTTCGACCCGGGACAATTCACTGATCGTGAGGACCAGGCTTCCTGGGTTGTTCATGGTCCCGACAATGACGGTTTCGCCCTCTTCTACGGTCAGTCGGGTCACCTTCCCGGATATGGGGGCGACGAAAATGGTTTTGCTGAGCCTCTCGTTGGCCTCTTCGAGTTCCGCCTGGGCTTGAGCCACTCCGAACTGATTGGACTCGAGTTGTCGCGTGGCCAACTCGACTTCCGTCGCCGCGTCGTCCAACTGTTGGCTTGCGATGAGATCAGAGTCCGTTTCGTACAAACTGCGTAGCCGCTCGTGGTCTCGAGCCACTCGCTCCAGGCTGGACTCCTGCTGGCGCTCCATTGCGATCGCCTGATTGAGTGCCGCCTCGGTTCTCGCCACGGCCGCGTCGAACTGGGTTGGGTCCAGGCGAAGCAGCACTTGTCCCGCTGTGACGTCGTCACCTTCATCGACCATTAGGGAGGTCACCTTGGCAGAGACGTCAGAGCTGATGTCCACAACCCGTCCGGCTCGGATATTTCCACTCGCTGTGACGGTCTGAACCAGATCGCGTCGTAGCACCTCTTCCAGCCGGACTTCGACGCCCTTGTTCCGTTGTTTCTTGACGCTCAGAGTCGCAGCCGTTCCCAACACGGCGGCGAGTACAACGCCGATAAGGATTTTGCGATTAGCGGTCATGGCCTGTTTGATGCCTCACTGTATGCGCAGAGATGTCCCGACCACCGCTTCGAGGTTGGCCAAGGAGTCGTGGTATGCGAAGATGGCGGCGATCTGCTCGCGATCGGCTTCGACCTTCAGGGTCTCGGCCTCCAGGAGTTCCAGAAAGCCCGCGAGACCGACCCTGAAGCGTTCTCTTGCCAAACGAAGTTGTTCGTCGGCGACAATCTGATTCTGATCTTCGATCAGGGCGGCCTGATAGGCGGCCCGTACCGTTGCCAGGGTGACTGCAATGTCCGCCCTCAGTGCAAGCTCCGCTTCCTGATATTCGTAGTCGAGATCTTCGAGTTGCACCTGGGCCATTGTGACCTGGCGCTGCCGGTCCAAGCCTTGAAACAGAGGGAGGCTGATCGTCAGCGAGGCGCTGGCGGGCTGCCCGGTGAAATCGAAGGGGAATGACCTGTTGTTATCCCGGATCTGCTGGGCGTCGTCGTCGGTGAACGTGAACGCCGAACAATCCTGTGCCGGAAGAGGATCCGAAAGGCGGGTGAAGAGATCGTTCGTAAATAGGCAGTTCTGGATCGATCCTTGAGCCTGCGTTTCCGCTTGCTGGATATTGAGGGCGGTGCTGGAGGCCTGTCGCGTGAATCCATTGAGTCCAGCGCTGAGACTTAACGTTGGTAGATAGGCGCTCTTTGCCATTTTTACCCCGTAGCTGCTGACGGACTGGAGTGCTCGGGCCGCCTGGAGCGTCGGGCTGGCCTGCAAGCCGAGACTGACGAGTTGGTCGCGGCTCCAGGGCGGCTCAGATAGAACAAAGGGTGTCGTCGGTACGAAAGGACTGTACAGGTCGACCCCCATGCGTTGGAGCAACCGAATCCTTGCGGTCTCTAGGGCATTGGTGGTCTGGAGGATGGTGACTTCTGCACGGCCTAGGGCCACCGCGGCTTGTGCGACATCCACGGCGGTGGCGGTACCCACCTGCAGTTGCGCCTCTGCGAGTCGCAAGTTGAAGCGGGCGCGCTCCCTCTGCTGCTCGGAGACCCGTACCTGCTCGGTTTGACGAAGAACCTCGATGTAGTTCTGAGTGACCTGTGAGATCAGCTCAGACGACCCGAAAGCCACGTCCGCTCGGGTGGCCACACGGCTTATTTTCGCCTGCCCGGGCGCGAGCAGAGTGCTGCCGTTAATACTGTAGTTGAGGTTCAGACCATACCGCGAAAACATGAACGAGGGCTGGTCCGCGAAGCCCAACTCCTCAGCGGTCAAGCTACCGAAGGTTTGCTCTCCAGCGCCTTGCCAAGACAGCGAGAAGTTCGTCGACGCCGACGGCAGGAGCGATCCGTAGGCCGCCTTCACATCCCAATCGGCCAGCGCCTCATTATTGCGAATTGCCTGGAAAGTCGGATTGTTGGACCGAGCGATCTCGATCGCTTCTTCCAAGCTCAGTGTGACGGGCACGATTTCCTGAGTGGTGGCCCGACCGGGAAGGAGTATTAGTGCCGCCAGTGGCAACGCGCGTAGGAGCGATCCGGTCAACACTGGAAGCCTCCGTATTGGATGGCGCATACGTTGAGTAAGGGTCCTTTCTGCAATTTATGACTGATCACGAGCGTGACGTGGCCCCATACCTGACCTACGCCTGCTCGACGGTGCCGGTTTCAAATGGTCACCAGGGTAGAACGGTCGGCGCGAAGACATGGGGAAAAAGGTCCAGACACTGAGTTTACGCGTCGAGCGGCCTCATTCTTAAGAACATTACCTACACGGTCTTAACCCGTCACCCCAACGCCGGTCCCGGCTAGCTCAGCTGGGGGGCGCGAGTCGGGCCGCGACATAGCCTTCCCCCGGGATCTCCACCCTCAATACCCGGTTCTGGCTGTCGAGCCAGAGTTCGTGGATCGCCCCCTCAAGAACCAGTTGTAGGCGTTGCGCCTGTAGGGTGCGGCCACCGACCGACAGCGGCTCGACGGAGGCCATACGCAACACTCCCTCAGCCTGTCCACCCGGTCGAGGTCGCACAATCAACACGCTGCTCTCTCCCGGGTTCTGATACGGACCCAGGAAGAAGTAGTGGTGGGCCATGAAGCGGTCGAGGATGATGGTTGGCCGCCGCATCGACGGCCGACGATACTCTCGCTCTTCGACACCCGCGTCGGAGGTAGTCTCCGCCACCAACCGGTCCCCTCTGCGCTGGAGGAGAACCTGGAGTTCGCTCGCGCCCGCAACCTTGACCTGGTAAGCGTCTAGCGTCATACCGATTCCGACGGTGCCAAGAGCGGACTGGATCGTTTGCCGGCCCGCATCCTCGGAGATTTCTAGCGTGCCCTGGGCGATCACTTGGGCATTGTCCCCGAAACCGGAGCGCCGAATTCGGAAGCTCTCGGTTCCAATGGCGCGGCCGCCGATTTCCACCACGAACGAACCCTCGTCCAACAGCACGGCTTGGGCCCAGACCGGGCCTGCAAAGGCGACGTATGCCGCGAAAAAAAGTGATACGGTCAAATTTAGCATGACTCGAACTACACCGATCTCCACCGTCCGGTTCAGACGGGTCGAGTTATCGGTCCCGTTGCGCCGGTTTCGAGAGAGTGGTGCGCAGGACTGAAACGTAGCGCTCAAAGACGGCCTTACCCTTCTCGGCCGTGGCCAACGTCGGCCTCCCTAGAACGCCCTGGAAGTTGGGGTGGGGTGATGTGACCTGTCCTTGAACATACTTTACAGGAGGGCCTTGATGATCGATATAGTCCGCCGCCTGATCCATGCGAACGAGTTGGGGCGCCAAATGAAGGAGAAGGGATGTCTCCAACTCTCCGCCACGCTCGTGTTCGGGGTGGCCCTCGACGAGGTCTCGGACGTCGATGGTCGTTAGATCAACGACGTCGGTGATAGCGGTGCTTGTCAGAACCGCAAGTAGGGATTCCAGATGCGGCTCATGACGTTGCGCGGTAATGACGATCACCTCGGAGATACCGTGATTGTCCCGACTAGCTAGGAGTTCATTGATGGCGCGGTGGAATGTTTTTCGACGAAGCGTGCTGGTGCCGGGGTACGGCGTCCAATCCGGATTTGTGAGGCCGTAGTGAAACGTCGGAGCGACGATGACTCGAAGGTGGCCGGACAAAGTCCGTGCCACCCGTTCGGTGATGAGGGTGTTGGCTCCCAGCGGCAGATGCGGCCCATGGTGGTCGAGCGCCCCCACAGGCATGATGAGGCGGGGGTCACGTTCCAGATGCAAGCGAACTTCGGGCCAGGATAGGTGGTTCAACTGAAATGAATGCCCCTGATCAGCCGTCTGTTCCATTCCTCTCCTCCGGTCCCTGGCTGGCGTTTACGCGGGTCGGCCCCTGGCTCGGCGTCCTCGGTCTAGCGGCTTGGACCCGGTGGCCTCTGGTGGGGTGGCTCGCGTTTTCCATCGTAGCGTCTCTCTCGGTCTTCTTCGCCCGGCCGCGGCGTGGCCTCGCCCATGCCGTAGCGGGCGTCGTCGTACTGGCCGGAGTCGTTGCCGGTTTCATCGGCAGCGAAGTGAGCCGACGAGTCTCTCAGGATTTCGATACGTATTGGGACGCTCGCAACGCCCGTGCCGAGATCGCCCTAGACCGTAAGCTCGAACAGTTGTTGACGACCGGCGAGGGAGCGGTCGCCCGCATCACCGATCTCGCGCTCGACAGCACTGGCACAAGTCTACTCGCGGATCTTCGTTCTCTCCGCCGACAGACGGGAATGACCGCCGTCGCGATTTTGGGCCCTTCCGGGGATTTCGTCTTATGGGACGGAACCCATAGGGGTGTTGTTCCTCCCGAACTTCAGAATGGCAACGTCCGATATTTGTATCGTGACCGTCCGCTCTTCAGCTACCTCTACTTCACCGCACCCATCCCCGGGGGCGGAACCGCGATGGCCGCCTCTCTGATAAAGGCCAATCTCCCCCGTAATCTTGAGTCCGATCCAGGAGACTTCGTCCACTCGTTCCGGGACGCGGTCGGCGAGGATCTGAGGGTTCTGCGCGCCGACCGGGCCTCGGGCGACGATGTGCTCGATCTTCGTTGGGAAGACGCACCGCTCTTTAGTGTCTCGGTGGTCCGACCGACTCAAGAGCAGAGGCTCCGAGACGTACGGATCCTATGGACGCGGGTCGTGGGCGCATTGGCCGTCGTCGCGTGGCTGCTACTCGCAATCACGTCCGGGGTGGAAAAGGGAGATCGCGCGGCCGCAGCTCTGACACCCTTGGGTCTGGCGTTCTTGATCCCGGTCGGAGCCGCGATGGGATCGTTGCCAATGTTTACGGCCGCCGACTTCGTTCTTCCCTGGCCGTTTCCGGTCACGTTTGAACGGGTGCTTCTAGTGTCGTTGGCGGCTGCGGTCGTGACCGCCGCACACCTGCCACCCGCCGCCCGTCTTGGCCCCCTCGCAGCGGGTCTCGGTGTACTCGTGAGCTTTCCGGTGGCGTCGGTCCTTCTTCTGGGTGGGGCGGGGTCTCCACTGTTGTCGGGCGGCGAGAGACGCTGGGTGGCTTATCAGATCGGGCTGGCCCTAGTGTTAACGCTCCTGTGCCTTGCTTCGTTCCGAGTCGGCGAACGGGCTCGAAGACGACCCCGTGCGGAGTTGGTTGTCCTGGCGGCCGTCGTTATCGGGTTGGTGCTTGCGGGGTTGGGTGCCGTGCTGGTCAGGGTAGGGGGGGCGCTTCCGGCGTGGAGTACCGCCGCCTGGTTCGTCCCTGCGGGAATGGCATCCCTTGGTCTTTCCGGCCTGCGCGGCTGGCGCCGTGTTTGGATGACTTGGGGCACGGCCGCGGTCTTGGGGGCCTCGTCCGCTCTCGTTGTGGCTTGGGCGGCCCGAGTGGAAGCACGTATGGAGACTGCGCAGCTCCAACTTGCCCGACTCGGAACGCCTGCGGACCCGTACCTCGAGTATGTACTACAACGGTTCCTCGAGTCGGCGGATTCTCTGGATGCCGAAGGTGCGGATTCGCCTGAGCTCCTCTATGAGAGTTGGGTTGGGAGTGGGCTCGCGGAGGAAGGCTCTGGGGTCTGGCTCACGGTCTGGACCCCTGGTGATCTACCCGAGTTCGAAATCTCTATCGGCGTCGATGGGGGGCGGCCCGGGCGGGCAGACGACTTCCTGGACGCGGCCCGTCAGGGTGAGCCGGCGTTCGTACGTCGATTGGCCTCTGGCGACGCCAACTACGTTCTGCAGGCCCCTTTGCGTGAAGGCCGAGTCCTCACGGGCGTGTTGCCCGCTCGGCGCGAACTTTCGAACGCCTCCCCGTATGGGCCTGTTTTCGGTGGATTGACGGCTTCCAGCGAGAGTCCTCTCACGCTCGTCCCGCTCTTGGAAGGTGACCTCGCGAGCCAAACGGACGATGTGGTCTGGGTGAGGACTACCGACGGTTGGGAGGCCCGCCAGAGTTTTGCGTTCGAAGGAGGAGGGTTCGACGCGCAGTACGTAGTGGATCTTCCCGTGCCCCTGCTCATGACTGCGCGCGGGAGCCTACTGATCCTCGGTGACGTTGCCATTATTTTGATCCTCTGGACGCTGGGGCAGTTTGTTCTCGTCGGCCGGCGGCCCGCGGTAAAGACCTGGAATAATCCCTTCACCTCGTTCCGGGCCCGTGTGACTTGGGCCCTCTTTGGATTCTTCGTTCTTTCGGCAGCTCTCTTCGGGAGCCTCGCCTACCGGACACTCTCTCAGGCCACCGAGCGTACGGCGGCGGCCATCGCGGCCCGTATCGCCGCTGACGCGGCGGCCTTCTACTACGAGGCCGGCCGCTCGATGACGCTCCTCTCGAGTCGAGTTGGTGCGGACCTCCTCGAATATCGGGCGGGTGAACTGAGGGGGGGATCCGTCGATGATCTAGTAGAAATGGGCTTGTACGACGGATGGATTCCTTACGAAGTGCACCAGGGGCTGGAGGGGCGAGAGAAACTACTCGATACCGCCTTGGGTCGCCTCGGCCAGCGGCGCTACCTGATGGCGTTTCGGAGGTTGCCGGACGGCGATGTGGTCGCGACCCAGGTACCCCTGCAGGCCGGGGCAACGGCTCTCCGTGAGCGCGAAGTGGCCGAGCTCGTGGGGTTCGTTGTCCTGCTCGGGGCAGCGCTGTCGTTGGGTCTTGCTCTCCTGGTGGGGCGGACCCTTACCCGTCCGATTCGCACCCTTCAGGTGGCATCAGAGAGGGTCGGCGATGGCGACCTAGCGGTGCAACTTCCGGAAGGCCGCGCGGACGAGTTCGGTTCTGTTTTCCGAGCCTTCAACCGTATGGTGTTCCGTATTAGCCGGGCCCGTCGCGACTTGGTACGAACGACTCGACGGACCCAGGCGATCGTGGATGAGGCGGCGACCGGGGTGGTCGCTTTGGACACGGAGGGACTTGTCACGTTGGTGAACCCACGCGCGCAGCACGCCTTGGGTGGACAGGTGGAGGTAGGCGAGCCCCTCCCGCAGCTCGAGGGCATCCGGGCCGAGTTGGTGCAATGGATGGAGAGTTGTCTGCGAGACGGCCTTCGTGAGGCGACTGCCGAGTTTCAGGTCGGCGAGCGCAGGATTCGTGTTCGGTCCAGGGAGATTTCGCGGCAAGGGCCGGGTGGCGTAGTGCTCTCCATCGAGGACGTGACGGACGAACTCCGAACCGAACGTATTCTCGCGTGGGGTGAAATGGCGCGCCAAGTCGCCCACGAGGTTAAGAACCCTCTCACGCCCATCAAACTGAGTGTGCAACACATTCGTCGTGCCTGGGTCGACCAGCGCGATGATTTCCAGCCGATTCTTGATCGAAATGTCAGTGCGATCCTCAGCGAGATCGATCGACTCGCCGAAATTGCGAGTGGATTTTCGCGCTTCGGGGCGCCCACCGCCGCGGGGGAGATTGCGCTCGAGCCGGTGGACGTCGGTTCGCTCGCGCAACAAGTGCTCACATTGTACCGGCTCGGCGAAGAGAGCCCCGTGCGTTTTGAAGCTCGCATCCCGGAGGACCTGCCGCCGGTAAACGCGCGAGAGACAGAGTTCAAAGAGGTACTCCTGAACTTGCTTGAGAACGCGCGCGTCGCCGTCGAGGGCACAGGGAATGTCGTAATTGAGGCTGTTCAGTTGCCCACCGCGATCGAGGTGACGGTGCGCGACGACGGGACAGGTATCCCCTCGGAGTTGTTGAGCCGCATCTTTGAGCCGCAGTTCAGCACGCGATCAGCAGGCACCGGGCTTGGGCTTGCGATCGTGAGAAAGTTGATCAACTCCTGGAGTGGAACAGTTACGGCCGAGAGTGGGGGCGGGGACGGCACCGTCATCCGGATGCAACTGAGACCCTGGGAAGCCCCTTCTGATGGCGGCGACACGAACGACCCGGGGCAGGGCGAATCCTTGATCGAAACTGGCGATGAGATCGAGGAGGAAGCACCCTAGGAGAGGTTTCGCAGTCTTTAAGGCCCTAATATGGAGTACCATGAGGGAGTCAGTCGCAGAGTCGACAGAGATTCAGAACCCCCAGTCACCCTCACGGACACCATCCTCAGCATCTTCCGCCCATCGAATTGAGACGTGGCTTGAACAGCACGTTGAATCCCTGGTCAGCCGCTGGGTCGAGGAAGTTCTGCGTCGGGCCAATACCGACCCGGCTATGGACCAACTACTCGAGCGATTCCTTCGACTCCTCGCCGGACTCATTCCGAAGGCGGTTGGGGCGCATCGCTCGATTGTGGCTCCGATATGGAGAGAAGCCGCGGAACTCTACGGATCTCTGGGCGCCCAAGGTGGACTGGCTGCCGGAGAAGTCGTGGAGGAGTTCCAAGTGTTACGCCAGGCCGTGATCCGGCTGTTGTTCGAGGCGCCGCCCGCGCGGTTCGGGGCGTCTTTCTCGCTCGGCGACGCCTTGGGTCTCAATCGGTTCCTCGACAGCGGTGTGACGCACGCGAGCATAGGTCACACAGACACGCTCTTCTTTGCACTGTTCCAGGGGAATGGGGTTCCGCAGGTCCCGACGGGGCAGTTGGTGGCTGAGGTAGAAAAACACCTCGCCGTCATCGAGGAGGAACTGTCGGCCGAGGCTCACTGATCGGATCTCCCCAATCGTGCCCCTAGGTCGCCCGTCTGCGGGAATGCGATTACTTGGCTCGCCACCGAGGCAGCCGCAAAGATCAGAATCCAGCTGCTTGCTCCGGGCCGTCACCCCCATGATACCGACGCCCTCCCTAATCGCCTGCGGTACAATGTTTGAGGACGCGTATCGTTGGATGACCTCATCTTCAGGGAGCGCCCTCAGCGAGTGTCGAAGCCGAGCGTCAAGTACCGGAGCCGTGAGCAACCCTACCGACGTGACCCCGATACCTGCATAGAGGATAACGCTAGCCATAGCGTCATCCATTGGCTGCCACGCGTTCGAGCGGACCAAGAAGTAAGCGATGGTACCAAGGGTCGCTACTCCGCTGATCAACGCCCAGGGTACCACCTGTGCGATCCGTTCCTGCTGGCGGATGCGTCCGATTCGTTCCATCTGTGCGGCTTCCTTCACCGGGGGGATCAGGCGTCGCGAACTTCCTTGACCAGTTCGCCCATGGACGCCTTGGCGTCTCCAAAGAACATCCTCGCGTGATCCATATAGAACAGCGGATTGTCGATGCCTGCGAAGCCGGATGACAAGCTGCGCTTCATGATGATCACGCTCTTGGCGTTCTCGACATCGAGAACCGGCATCCCAGCGATCACGCTGTTGGGATCATGAGCGTCGGGGTTGATCACGTCGTTGGCGCCCACCACGAGTACCACGTCGGTTCGGCCGAAGTCGTCGTTGATTTCGTCGAGGTCGTAGAGCTGGTCGTAGGGGACGTCGGCTTCCGCTAGCAGAACGTTCATGTGTCCCGGCATACGGCCGGCCACGGGGTGTACGGCATACTTTACGTCGACCCCGCGCTCCTCGAGGTTGTCCATGACCTTCCGCAGATCGTGCTGCGCCTGAGCCACCGCGAGCCCGTAGCCAGGCACGACGATTACGGACTGGGCGTAGGCGAGCATCATGGCCGCGCCCTCGGCGTCACAGGAACGTGCCGTTTTGTCTCCGCCGGCTCCGACTTGTGCGGCCGTTGCCCCTTCGGCGCCGAACGCCCCAAAGGCGACGTTGGCGAGAGACCGATTCATTGCCTTGCACATGATCATCGTCAGGATCAGCCCTGCGGCGCCCACGAGCGCGCCACTGATGATCAGGACATTGTTACCAATCACGAATCCGGCCGCAGATGCCGCCAGCCCCGAATAGGAGTTCAGCAGCGACACCACGACAGGCATGTCTGCGCCGCCGATGGGGATTACGAGAAGGATGCCGAGTAGGAGAGCAATCACGGTGAAGATGGCGAACACCGTCAGGCTGGTCAGTCCGCCGACCTGAAAGATTCCCATCACAGAAGCGCCGAGGCCGAGCAAGACCAAAAATAGGATGCCGTTGAGCGTCTTTTGGAACGGGAACGTTATCGGGTTCCCACTTATCAGCCCCTTCAGCTTTCCGAACGCGACGAAACTCCCCGAAAAGGTCACGGTCCCGATCAGACACGACAGGGCGATGGTCAGCCCGTCACCGAGAACGAGAGCGGCTCCGGTGGTTTGAACGCGGACGAGTTCCGCTGCGGCGACCAAGGCAGAGGCCGCCCCACCGAATCCGTTGAACGCACCCACCAATTCGGGCATGTCGGTCATCTTCACCGTGCGCGCCAGCACGCCACCGATGAGCCCGCCCGCCACCATGCCGGCCACGATCCCAGTCCAGGTCATCGCCGGGTTGTCGGCGAGGGTGGCAACGATCGCGATTAGCATGGCCAGCGCGGCCAACTGATTGCCGCCACGGGCTGTGGCCGGAGATTGCAGTCTCTTGAGCCCGACCACGAAGAGGACGGAGGAGAGGAGGTAAGACAGCTCCACCCAAAGCGAGAGATCCATTGATTATTTCCTTTGAGTGGTCGTCTAGTTTTTCTTGAACATCTCAAGCATGCGATCGGTGACCATGAAGCCACCCACCACATTGATCATGGCCATGACGATGGCCGCGACCCCGAGAAACTGGGACAGTCCCGAGTCCACCTGCGCCGAGACCACCAGGGCGCCCACGATGGCGATGCCCGAGATCGCGTTGGCCCCGGACATGAGAGGCGTATGTAGGGTCGGGGGTACTTTGGTGATCAGTTCCCGACCGGCCACGGTAGCCAGGACGAAGACGTAGAGTCCTATGAGCGTTTCGCCCATCGAGTCCTCCTTTAGTTCGTAGTGCAGTATTGGGGACGTGAGCCGAGTCTGGCTCGTTTCATCAGAATCACTGTGGTTCGCTCTCGGTCATGCGAGCCCGAGCTTCTCCCTCGTAGGTCCATGCCGGACCTCACCGCCGTGTGTCACACACGTGCCGGTGATGACTTCATCCTCGAAGTCCAAGGTCAATTCACCCTCTTTCACGAACTCCTTTAGAAGGGTGGCGACGTTCTTTGCGAACATCTGGCTGGCGTGGACGGGGATGCCGGCCGGAAGGTTGGCGGGTCCGATGATCTTTACGCCGTTGCGAACGACGGTCTCTCCGTCCACTGCGCCTGCGCAGTTTCCGCCGGATGACGCAGCGAGATCGACGATGACCGATCCCGGTCGCATAGAGTCGACCATCTCTTCGGTGATGAGCCTCGGCGCGGGGCGACCCGGGATCTGAGCGGTCGTCACGACGAGATCGGTGTCCGCGATGTGCGCAGCAATGAGCTCCAACTCCTTCTGGTGTTGCTCCTCGCTGAGCTCCTTAGCATATCCACCCTCACCGGAGGCCGTCACGTCGTGCTCGGTTTCGAGGAACGACGCTCCGAGGCTCTCGATCTGTTCCTTCACTTCGGGCCGCACGTCGAAGGCCTCTACCCTGGCTCCGAGGCGTCGCGCCGTGGCGATGGCCTGCAGCCCAGCGACGCCGGCACCTAGGACTAGGACCTTGCCGGGTCGGATGGTGCCAGCCGCCGTCATGAACATCGGGAGGAACTTGCCGAGGGCATCTGCCCCCATTAGGACCGCCTTGTATCCCGCGACGGTTGCTTGCGAGGAGAGCACGTCCATACTCTGAGCACGGGTGATCCGAGGGATCATCTCCAAGGCGAACGCAGTCACGCCGGCTTTGGCGAGGCGCCCGATGAGCTCTGGCTCCGTGAGAGGAGACAGCAGCGAGACCAGCACGACACCGTCTGCGAGTCCATCGATCTCTTCGTCGGTCGGAGCTTGGATCTTCACAACGACACCGGCTCCTGCCATGGCCGCAGCGGCGTCTGCGACGACCTTGGCTCCTGCTTCCTCGTATTCCGCATCCGAGAAATGGGAGGCCACCCCCGCTCCGGAAGCGACGGTTACGTCGCACCCGATCTTGGCCAACTCAAGGACGGTGGGGGGGATCAACGCAACCCGGGTTTCTCCGGATCTCGTCTCACCGAGAACGGCAACATTCATCGAGCGCTCCAGCCTTGGTTCTGGTTAGAAGTTTAGCGCTCTAATCTATCAGCCTGAGTGGCCGTTTGGTACGGGGCCCACACACCGTATTGGTGGGATTTTTCCTGCCTGATGTTCGTGAAGGAGCGGGGTCGGATTTCGTGCGTCTCGGTGCCGGCGCTGGACCGCCGATCCCGCACCGTTCGGGACGTTTGCGCTCGGGGAAGCTCCGGGGCAAACGAGTGCCATCAGGGGCATGGATCCGCCCATCGTTCTCGATCAGGGTGGCCCGCGCGCGTAGCCGACAGCTCGCCCGCCTTCATGGTTCCCCCGACGCATCGGCGAACGCCGAGATGGGTTCCTCCGACCTTCGACGACACTGTCGAGCCCCCAAGGACGTAGCCCGGCTCCTTCAGCGGGCGCTGGACCGCCTGGGACTTTCGGCGCGGGCGTATCATCGAATCCTGAAGGTCGCCCGAACGATCGCCGATTTGGACGGAAGCGACTCGATCATCCCGGCTCATGCGGCCGAAGCGGTACAGTATCGAGGGCTCGATCGACAACGGCTTTGAGCCTAATCGGGGTCGGGGTACCAAAGCAGGGGCGGCCACACTACCATCTAGTCATGCATCATATGATCTCATTGTCAGGCGGCGGGCGTTGCGCTGCCCGAGAGCGGAGCGGCCGATAGTGTCCGCGACCGGCTCGGCCGCCGTCCAGAATCCTCCGGCAGAATCCGCCGGAAGCGCCCTGGCGCAGGGCGTCGACTTCTTCGCTCGGGACTTCTTCCTAGACGGAGCGACCTGGAGCAAGTTCGGCCTAACGGCGCTCGTGCTGCTCAGCGCCTGGCTAGTACGTAGCGTGTTGCAGCGGGTCGTTCGCCGCACGATCGATGATCGGACCTTGGATAATCGGAACCTGCAGTATCGTTGGAACAAGACGATCGGCTACGTCACATGGGTTCTCACCGTTCTGCTCGTCGCCTCCATCTGGGTGGATGGCCTGCGGCAGGTCGGGACCTTCTTGGGGTTGTTCTCCGCAGGCGTGGCGATTGCCCTAAAGGACGTCATCGTCGATTTGGCCGGGTGGGTGGTGATCGTCACCAAAGCCCCAGTTGCGATAGGGGATCGGGTCCAGATTGGCGAGAATGCTGGGGATGTTGTGGACATTTCGGTGCTTCACTTCACTCTGCTGGAGATAGGAAACTGGGTCGAGGCGGATCAGAGCACCGGGCGTGTGGTTCGGATTCCCAACGCCAAGATCCTGACGGAGCCCATCGCGAATTACACGGCAGAATTTCCCTATCTCTGGAACGAGATTCCCATCGTTCTCACCTTCGAGAGCGACTGGCGTAAGGCCAAGGCGATCTTTTTGTCGGTCGTCCAAGAGCAGACCGAGGAGATCAGCGAGCGTGCCAGCGAGTCATTCAAGCAGCGCCCCAGCAGGATGCTGATTTCGTATGGCACGGTCACGGCCACGGTGTACACATCGGTGGTGAGCGAAGGGGTCTGCCTGACCCTACGCTTCCTTACCGAGCCACGTCGCCGTCGTGGGGTGCAGGAGAGCCTTTGGGAGGCCGTCCTGGGTGTGATCGACGACGAGCCTGACATCGAGTTGGCGTACCCCACCACGAGAATTGTGAACAATGGTCCGGGCCCCTTCGTGCCTCCAGACGGGGATCGGGTCTAGCGGCCAGAAGCCAGACTGTCAGGTTGTTCGCTTTGCGGCATCCGCGTAGATTTTTCCCTAGTGTGCCAGCACATTCAGGGGTGCGGTCCACAGATCCTGAGGGACTTCGAATCAATTTCAAACTGTCCGGGATGTGATCCGCTGCCATGCGTCTTTTCGTAGCCCTTAACCTGCCTAAGAAGGAAAAGGACCGGATTTTCCGTGCGGCCCGCGTCCTCCGAGACTTTGAGCTGCCGGTACGTTGGCTCGAACCCGATAAGTTTCACATTACGCTCAAATTCCTTGGGGACGTCACGGAGGAGCGTATCGAAGCCGTGGAAGAGGCAGTGGGGCGCGTAGCACACGCGACCGGTGCGCTAGAACTTGAGATCGGCGGGTTCGGAGCCTTTCCGACCATTCGTAGGCCTCAGGTGATCTGGGTTGGAATCGAGCCCACTCCGGCTATTCGTTGCTTGAAGCAGGACCTGGAATGGGCGCTGACGGACTGTGGCTTTGATCGGGAAACTCGGGCGTTCCACCCGCATCTCACCCTTGGAAGGTCCGAAGGTCAAAACGGAGCGGGGGCGTTTCGTGGACTGGACGATAGGGCGGCGGGGCTCACTTATAGGGGCGAAATCAAGGTGCGTAAGCTTGACCTGATGCGCAGCCGTCTCTCGAAGGCTGGAGCCAGCTATTCTTTGCATCGCAGCACCACTTTCGGGGGGTAACCGTGCTCGGAATCGGCCGCCTCAAGAGCTGCCTTGGGAAAATCGTTCTCGCACTGCTACTCGTGGTGACCGCGTATGCTGGGTGGCGCTGGGGCCACGTGTTTTTTCCGCAGATAACAGCCCTATTCTCCACTGAAGAGGCTGCTCTCTCTGAGACGGTTTCCCCAGAAATAGCCGAAGCCACGATGGACCGGTTCGAGGCCTTGCGACGAGGCGAAATCGAAGGGCGGTTGTCTCTGAGTGCCGGCGAGATCGAGTCCGTTCTCCGGTACTCGGTCCCGGGGCTCATCCTTGCGGGAATCGTCGAGCCCCGTATCGAAATGGCCGATGGCGTCATCACCCTCAGGGCGCGCGTTTCGGTGGAGACATTCCCCGAGATGCCCGACTTGGACGCGGTGCTGGGATTCTTGCCCGACACCTTGGTTGTGTCGTTCGAGGGTGCTCTGGCTCCGTTGGACGACGAGCGTTGGGATGCCCTCGTTATTCACGACATACGTGCGGGAATCATCCCGTTGCCCGATCGCATGATCCCCGAAATCCTCCAGGCAATGGGGCGGGAATATGTTGACGGGCTCGCGGACGACGCCCTGGCTATCCCTTTGCCCGACGGAATCGAGTCGGCGTATATCGTCCAGGACAGTCTCGTACTGGTGAGTGATCGCTGAGAGCGCCGAAGGAGCCACTGCATCATGTCACGGATTCTGATCGTCGATGACGAAGAGTCGATCTGCCACGCTCTCAGGCAGGTCTTCGAATACGAGGGGCATAAGGTGGAGACCGGCTCGGACGGCCCCGAGGCGATCGAGTTTTTCCAATCGTTCGGGCCCGACGTGACGTTTCTCGATGTGAAAATGTCCGGTTTGGACGGTCTCGAGGTCCTCGCACGGCTTCGCCATATCGACCCGAGGGCTTATGTGGTGATGATCAGTGGCCACGGCACGATCGACACCGCCGTCGATGCGACCCGTAAGGGTGCCTTCGACTTTATCGAGAAACCTCTGGATACTGATCGGCTTCTCGTATGCCTGCGTAACGTGTTGGAGCTCAGAGGTCTTAGCCAGAGTGTTGAACTCCTCCGGAGCGAGATTGATGGCCGATACAGTATGGTGGGGGACTCGGCGTCGATCTGTGGCGTCCTCGAACGCATCGAGCGGGTGGCTCCGACTGACGCGAGAGTCCTGATCACAGGGGAAAACGGTACCGGGAAAGAGCTCGTTGCACGGGGGATCCATCGCCTTTCGACGCGTCAGAACGCTCCCTTCGTCGAGGTCAACTGTGCCGCAATCCCCTCTGAGCTGATTGAGTCCGAACTCTTCGGTCATATTAAAGGCTCGTTCACGGGTGCCATTGCGGATCGCCCCGGGACCTTCGAGCAGGCTCACCAGGGTACACTGTTCCTGGACGAGATCGGGGACATGTCCCTTGCCGCCCAGGCCAAGGTGCTGCGGGCACTCGAAGAGGGTATGATCACTCGCGTGGGAGGGGCCAAACCGATTTTGGTCGATGTCCGTGTCATTGCGGCCACCAACAAGATCCTCCCGGAGGAAATCGCCGCTGGTAGATTTAGGGAAGATCTCTTCTACCGGTTGAACGTTGTGCCGATCGTGGTCCCGCCGCTGCGGGAGCGACCCGAAGATATCGGACCGCTCGTAGCCTACTTCGTCGGCCAGGCGGTAGGCGTGACCAACATCCCTCCGAAGATCGTAGAGGAAGAGGCCGTCGACCGTCTCGCGACGTTGGATTGGCCGGGCAACGTCCGTGAACTCAGAAACACAGTTGAGCGACTCCTCATTTTGTCCCCCGGAGAAGCAGTGAGGGCGGTCGATGTAGATGCGCTGGTCGGTGCGGCCACGGCAGGAGACGGCCTGGGGACGGCCCTACTCACCACCGATACGTTCGGCGACTTCAAGGAGCAAGCGGAACTGGTATATATCACCCACAAGCTCCGCGAGTACGACTGGAATGTGAGCGAAACGGCGCGACAGATCGACATGCCCCGTTCGAATCTTTATAAGAAGATCGAAAAGTACGGGCTCAACAGAGACGGCTGACCGGCGGCCGATCTATCGGTAGGGATACCTCAGTGTGTTGGTGCCGACTAGTTCGTGATTTCGGGCCCGTTCGGAAGGCCGTAAAGGGCGTCGACCGTTCTAAAGTCTCTTGTAGAGAGACTGCGAGCGGTATTGGTTGAATACATCACGTCGCGTGGGGAGTCACTGTGCGGTAATCCCGACGCATGCCCCATCTCGTGGGTGGCGGTCAGGAGCACCTGCTGAGGCTTTAGCTTGGGACCGCCAGTCGGCCGGACTCCGGGTGGCCAAAACGAGTCCTAGGACGCGGAATTTGGGGACAACCGCCCTCTACACTCCATCGGATTCGCGTCACGCCGAGTTGGGACCCTGAGAGTCCCGAGTCCCACGAAACCGTGATGTCGGCAGGGTCACGCGACTGTAGTACGCGAGTCGATGATCAGCTCGAAGGGCTTACTGCTCCAATACTGAAATCCGTGTATCACGGCGCGTTGCAGGTCCCGAGCGACGCTTCGGTCGACGTTGGGCGGTGGCGGAGTGCAGATCCTAAGACGAGTCGTGGCGTCAGGCCAGCGGTAGGTGCGCTGGGAGCCGGATTCCTCCAATTCGGCACAGAGATACCCAGTGTTGGTTCATGCTTCACTGGCCTGAAGGATGATTCTTGCTGGATTTCGACCAGCCAACACGCCTTCATCGCAAAATGACGGATCGCCTTCAGGGCATTCGGTAGCCTCGTCGCTCGCAGGTCCCGACCAGGGCATCGGCAGTTTGTCGCGAACCACGTTCGCGGCCACGGCTAGCACCGCGACGAGAAAAAGGACCGAGATCGGCGATACTTTTCCGAGCACGACTCGCTTCCTCTCTCCGGTGTTCGTGACACCGGCCCGGCAGTGGGTGGTTCCTGCCAGCTGTCTCCCCAGCAAGACTAGATTCATCTAGTCGCATTGGGGGAGTCCAAACTGCGGAAGGTGGATCGTCGCTGCTGGAACGGTGGTCGGTGGATCGTGTATTTTTTGTTTCCAACTCAACGGGGACGGGTGTCAAGAAGGTCTCGACTAGGGACGGTACATGGGCGACGAACCGAAGGGGGCTCGAGTACAGGAAGGGTCGGGGGCCCTTCGGGTGATCTGGGATTGGACCCGATCGCTTGTTTTTGCCCTCATGCTCTTCTTGGTGGTCCGCACCTTTGTCGTGGAAGCTTTCAAGATCCCTACCTCGTCGATGGAAGGAACGCTCCTCGTTGGTGATTTCCTTCTGGTCAACAAGGCGGCATATGGAGCAGAGGTCCCGTTCTTAGGGGTGACCCTTCCGACCATGAAGGAGCCGCAACGGGGTGATATTGTGGTCTTCAACCCCCCTCATGACCCGCTCAAGAACTACGTAAAACGCGTCGTAGGCGTTCCGGGTGATACACTCGAAATGCGGAAGAAGACACTCTACTTGAACGGCGTCGAGATGCATGAGGATTTCGCTCGGTACTCGGATTCAAGTGGCGCTGACGCGGTGCATCCCAGCATGAAGTGGCAAAGCAATCATCTGTTGGCCATGGAGACCGCGCCCCCGCATGGTCGTGATCGTGGCAGGCAGTACCGACCTTCGCGCGATAACTGGGGCCCCCTCTCCGTTCCGGAGGCGAACTATTTCGTGCTAGGAGATAATCGGGACGATAGTGAGGACTCCCGCTACTGGGGATTTGTGAATCGGCAGGCGATCCGCGGCCAACCTTGGATCGTCTACTATTCCTTCGACGCGAGTAGCGAGCAGCGAGCTCCCTGGCTTCGCTCAGTACGCTGGGACCGCGTGGGTGGTCGAATCCGCTAGAGTCGGGCGCACGCGCGCCGCGGCTGGCGCGCGATCGACCCACCCTGCTATCGTTCCGGGGAGCAGTTGCGCTACGGGTGGCTTAACGTATCATTCGCTTGCTTTGATTCCCTCCTTCCGGCCTTCCGGATGGGGAACGCGACCAGACCCACAGACGAATCACTAGATGAGTTTTCCTTCCCGTCGAGGTTCTTTCAAGGAAGGCTCGCTGGATCAGTACCTCAAGGAGATCAGTCAGTATCCGTTGATCGATAAGGCCGAGGAGGTACGGCTCGCCAAGGGCATCCGACGGGGTGAGGAAGAGGCCCTTAACAAGCTCGTCCGATCCAACCTTCGCTTCGTCGTTTCTGTCGCGAAGAAGTATCAGAATCAGGGTGTCCCTCTTTCCGATCTAATCAACGAAGGCAATCTCGGCCTCATCCGCGCCGCCCATAAGTTCGATGAGACCAAGGGCATCAAGTTCATCAGCTATGCGGTGTGGTGGATACGCCAGGCCGTTCTTCAG
>Ga0114999_10000597_pt1 | contig 53263 bp, 52 predicted proteins | sample ArcticOcean_MG_C_3_FD_89820 | JGI IMG/M metagenome (GOLD analysis project Ga0114999, IMG submission 89820) | Marine microbial communities from western Arctic Ocean - ArcticOcean_MG_CB8_126 | ecosystem: Environmental > Aquatic > Marine > Oceanic | place: Arctic Ocean: Canada Basin | collected...
AAAAAGTGGTGCCCAGGGGCGGAATTGAACCACCGACACGCGGATTTTCAGTCCGCTGCTCTACCAACTGAGCTACCTGGGCTCACTATTGTCATGGTCGGGGTATATGAAATATAAACCGTTCTGTCCAGAGGCCTGTTTAAGTGTAACGAAAAGCAAGATATTAAAAAAAGACAACTTTAGTTTTCATTTTCATTTGTGATGTCCGGATTACTCTCATAAACCATGGGAGCTTCATCTGTTAGCATACGGTAACTACCATCAAACCATCTTGCTAAATCTGCATTAGCACAGTGCTCGCTACAAAATGGACGATGGAGCTTTACAGTAAGGTTTTCACAATTAGGGCATTTTGTCATTGGTTTTCCTTGTTTCAGACAAAGGTTCCTAGTTAATTCAACTACACGCTTAATATTAATTAAATATTTATTGACTTAGTTTATTGGAATTAACTCACATCTTTCGCGCGACCAATTGGGCATTCCCTGTAATTCCACTCGTCCAACTTTGTTAGCAGCTTCTGTAAAAACAATATTTAATTTTCCTGCTAGAATTTCTTCTACTTCGGGAGCTATTTTTAAAACATAACTTGCTGATGGATACACTCTTGATTCGGATAATAAGTGTCGAATTACATTATAGGCAGTAACATCGGAGCGCAGAATTTGAATGTCACAAGGTTCGAGCATTCTTTCAGCTAGCGTTGAACCTATACGTGTACGGGTCATCTCAATCAGGCCTAAGTTAGAAATTCCAAGAACATGGGAAGTCGATGGATCTCCACTGATATAGTTACGAAGTGATTCTAATACTTGATTGCGATCATTAGCCCTATTCATTTTTAAAGCGTCTATTACTATGGCTCCACCAATTGAACGTAATCGTAACTGTCGGGCAATTTCCTTAACTACAGATAAGTTTATGTCGCGGGGTCCCCGGCCAGCTTTTCCCATTTGTCGAGACGAGTTAACATCTATTGCACATAAAGTCTCTGTTTGATCAAAAACTAACTCTGCACCGTCGTTAACTGCTACTCTATGGGATAGAGCCAGAGTTAGAGCTTCTTCTACACCATAAGTTATAAATAGTGGGCCATTTTCTTGGATAAGCGTTAAATTATTTTGTGGGATATTAATGTCCAGCCAATTTTGAACAGCCGTTTTTGTTACTAGATCATTACAGACTATTTGAAGTAGGTCTTTGGAGTATGTTTGTAAAATGCTATCAACTGCTCCTGGAGGTGGTTTAATGCATGAGGGCGTAGATTTTATTTTTGTGTCTATAACTTCATCTATATTTAAAACTAGACGTGGTCCTTTTCCGGAAAATCCTTCAGCTGTTACTTTCGCAGTAACGAACTGTCCTTCATGCACTAATTGCGAAATGTTTGCTCGTTTTCTCTTTGATGAAGAGATTATAGCGTCACGTGCTCTTAAGAAGCCATCTTGTTTCTGACCAATATCCACAAATGCAGCATTCATAGTTTGATCTATACGACGTATACGACCGGTATATATACCACCAAGTAAAGGTTTCTGATTATCTCTAAAATGTTCAACCTGCCAGACTTCTTTTCCGTAAAGTAAGGCAGCACGTGTTTCCCCAATTGAGCGCTCTATTAGCAATGTAGCATTTTTCATTTTATTTTAAATAACCTATGCCAGTTAGCATGCCCTTAACAGCGGACACGTCCAGGCCAACTACATTGGTATAGGATCCATTAATCCAAGGAATGAAATATGCCGCATATCCTTGAATGGCATAACCGCCAGATTTACCTTTCCATTCACCGGTGGATAGATACATCTCTATTTCACTACTAGTTAATCTTTTGAATCTAACAATAGTTTTAACTAATCGTTCTAATTTTTTTCCATTAGGAGCAAGAATACATATTCCTCCATAAACCATGTGTCGACGCCCTGAAAGAAGTTCTAGATGATGTTTTGCAGCTGATATATCTCTAGGCTTATCAACTATCCGCTTACCAACACTAACAACAGTATCAGCTGCAATTATAAAACAGTTTGAGTTACTAGATGCGACTTTAGTAGCTTTTTCTTTTGCGAGCCTAAGAGCCAAGGCTCCTGGCATTTCATTTTTAATAGGGTTCTCGTCAATTTCAGGTGGATTAATCTTATCTGGTTTGATCCCTATCTGACACATCAGGTCTAGGCGACGATGAGATGCAGAAGCAAGTATTAGTTGATAAGTCAATTTATGTACTCTTTTGGGAGTAGGTACGTAGTAAACAATTGAAAACTAAGATATTTTATACTAGCAAGACTAATATAATTAACCTTATTTGAAACGAAATGTTATGCGACCCTTTGTTAAGTCATAGGGTGTCATTTCGACATTTACTTTATCTCCTGCAAGAACACGAATTCGATGTTTTCTCATTTTACCCGCTGTATGGGCAAGAACTTGGTGATCATTATCTAATGTGACGCGAAACATTGCGTTGGGAAGAACTTCTGTGACAGTGCCAGAAAATTCTAGTAGGTCTTCTTTAGCCATATTATATCCGTAGGTTATTAGTGTATGTTTTTCTACTTAAATATCAGTTGGAACGCATTTTTCTCATAAACTCAACCCCTAAGGGTAATTGTAGCTAGATAAATGCTATAAAATAATGGTTACAGGGCTATATTTAAGGTAAATAAATAGGGAGTAACTCATGAGTGATAATATACTATATGAAGAAGAGGGATATGTTCGATTAATAACCATAAACCGGCCAGTGAAAATGAATTCCTTAGATTTTTCGGCAAACGAAGATCTAATCGAAGCTTTTAAGCAGTTTGATTCTGATAAATCGGCGAGAATCGCGGTGCTTACTGGTTCTGGTGAGGCATCTTTTTGCGCTGGTGCTGACCTTAAAAATTACACTATGAGTTTTGCAACCACGCCTTCCCAGGAATTTAGAGAAACCTATACAAATGGTTTTGGATTGGGAGGGATAACACGAAATCTAAATATATATAAGCCTATTATCGCTGCCATAAATGGTTACGCTATGTCTGGAGGGTTTGAAATAGCCCTGGCCTGTGACATGAGATTATGCTCCCCAAATGCTATATTTGCTTTACAGGATGTAAAATGGGGTTTTCATGCCTGCGATGGTGCTCTCGTTCGCTTGCCCCATATTATTGGTTTATCTCATACAATGGAAATGTTTTTAACGGGTGATCGCTATGATGCTGATTGGGCTTATAGAGTTGGCCTGGTAAATAGAATCGTAAATCAAGACTTACTTGTTGAAGAATCTTTGCGGTTAGCTCATCAACTAGGAAATCGGTCACCTCTGGCTCATAGGCAAGGTAAGGAGACTATCTTACATGCTATTGGTAGACCGTTACCTGAAGGGTTACGATTTGAAAGTTCTTCTTTTAGGGATCTAGGTGATAGTGCAGACTTAGCTGAAGGCACTAAGGCTTTTTCTGAGAAACGTAACGCCGTATTCAATGGTAACTAAACAATATAGACACGCTCATTATTGCTAGACACAAGATTTTCTTTAGTTTTATTAATCTAAGAGATCGTCGTTTAGACGCAATGAAATAGATAATGCGTGAGCTTGTAGCCCTTCAGCCTTGGCTAGTGTGACTGCATCGGGACCAATTTCTGCAAACCCCGCCTCGCTGCAGGAAATTAATGAAGAACGCTTCATAAAATCTAGAACACTTAAACCTGAGGAGAATCTAGAAGTACCTGAAGTAGGTAATACGTGGTTAGGTCCAGCGACATAATCACCAATTGCTTCAGGACTGAAGGCTCCTATGAAAATTGCTCCGGCATTACTGACTTCTTTAACGAGCATGTCTGCATTATTACAGGTAAGCTCTAGGTGTTCAGGCGCTATACGATCGATCAAAGAAATTGAACTATTAATATTAGGAACAAGTATTATAGCACCAAATTTATTCCAACTTTCACGAGCTATATCAGCTCTAGGTAAGTTTAATAGAATATTTTTGATTTCAGTATCTACATCGTTAGCAAAAGATTCATTATCTGTAATTAATATTGATTGTGCTGATTTATCGTGTTCTGACTGACTTAAAAGATCAGCTGCTATCCATTTAGGGTTATTATCATTATCGGCAACAACTAGTATTTCTGATGGTCCAGCTATCATGTCTATACCAACAATCCCAAAAACTTGGCGTTTAGCTGAAGCTACATATGCATTTCCTGGGCCTACAATTTTATCAACTGGAATAATAGTCTCGGTGCCATAGGTTAGCGCTCCTATGGCTTGAGCGCCTCCTATGCGATATATTTCATCGACTCCTGCTAAATCTGCTGCAGCTAACACCAGAGGGTTTAATTTCCCTTCTGGAGCAGGAACTACCATAACAATGCGCTTAACACCTGCCACTTGTGCAGGTACAGCATTCATTAAAACTGATGATGGGTAGGCTGCTGTTCCGCCTGGAACGTAAAGTCCAACCGCAGCTATTGGTAGCCAACGACTTCCAAGTCTAACTCCGGCATAGTCTGTATAATTAATATCCTTTGGAAACTGACGGCTATGAAAATCCCCTATACGTTTATGAGCTTTTTTTAGTGAGGCTAAAACATCTTCTGAACAGTGATTACGTGCCGATAAAATTTCTTCTTTTGTAACGCGCATACTATCTTCGTCTAGCTGTACATGATCGAACTGCTTTGTATAATTAATTACAGCAGTATTACCTTCTTTACGCACTGTTGACAGTATACTAGATACAATATCGGTAACATCTTTGCCAGCTTCACGTCTTTTCTCTAATAGTTGAGAAAATAGTTTTTCAAAATTACTTTGCGAGCTATCAAGTCTATGAGGCATTTCTGCTACTCTTAACAGCTATTTGAAAACGTTCAATCCAAGAAGTAAGCAAAGGTGCACGAGTTTTTAAAGCAGCACGGTTTACTACTAAGCGTGAGCTAACTTCTGCGATAGTTTCTATTTCTACCAATCCATTTGATTTCAATGTAGCTCCGGTAGAGACTAAATCGACTATACGTCTACAAAGTCCTAGCATTGGGGCTAATTCAATTGCTCCATTTAACTTTATACATTCAGCTTGAACTCCACGTTCAGCAAAGTACGCTTGCGTTAATCTGGGATATTTGGTGGCTACACGCAGGTGGCTCCATTGAGCCGGGTTATCTGCCGCTACGACGGCTTCAGGGGCAGCAACAACTAGTCTACATTTTCCTGCCTCTAAATCGAGAGGGGCATAAAGTTCTGGGTAATCAAACTCCATAATAACATCATTGCCACATACACCAAAGTGTGCTGCACCAAACGCTACGAATGTAGCTACATCGAATGAACGAACACGAATTAGGTCTAAATAGGGAATTGAAGTTTTGAACCTCAAAGCACGAGACGTAGGGTCATCAAACGCTGCTTCAGGTTCAATTCCAGAATTATGTAGGATCGGCATCATTTCAGATAAGATGCGACCCTTGGGTAATGCAAGTATTAGCTTGTCATCTTTAACCACTTCAGGTCTCCGAGTTGAGAAGTTGCGTCTTTGTTTTGACGCATTAATATTTTTTTCTTGGGTGACTTACTCTTCTTTGTGTTGCGGTTGTTTTTTAACGAGCCATGGTTCACCAAAGTCTTCTAGATGACATAGTAAGCTGTCTGTTTCCAGCCGAACTGTAGCATCATCCGAAAATATTAATTCAATAATTGGCCCTTCATCTCCTGGCTGTTCTTTTAGGTTTATTGTCAGTAGGTTAAGAAAAGCACTAGGTTGGCTGAGTTCAAGACCTTTTCTCTGCGCCCTTCTAACATTAGAAAATGTTACAGCGCAATTAATTCGTTCGTCTCCAGATATATTTTTGCTTTCCCAACGAAATCGATTAGAGGCAAACATAAACCGTTTTAGATTTTTTTCATAGGCAAGATCTAAGACGGGAACAATAGCATCTTGTAGTGCTCCGGCAATAATCTGTAGGTCGAGAACGTCGACTGCTTTCAATTTAAGAAGTTTGTAGCGATCATTCACATTTCATCTTTCAGTCGTATGATTTCTGCACCAACACTCGCTAGTTTTTCTTCCAAGCGTTCGTAGCCGCGATCTAGGTGATATATACGACGCACGGTAGTTTTCCCTTCAGCGATAAGACCAGCTAAAACTAATGAGGCGCTAGCACGAAGATCAGATGCCATTACAGGAGCACCGGTTAGTTTTCTTGTGCCTCGAACTATTGCAGATCCGCCATCTACAGTGATGTCAGCACCCATTCGTTGTAATTCTGGAACATGCATAAAACGATTTTCAAAAATTGTTTCAGTAACAATAGAAGTTCCATTAGCCACGGACATAAGAGAAATGAACTGTGCTTGTAGATCTGTTGGGAAACCAGGATATGGTGCAGTTTCTATATTAATGCTTTTTAATTCACTGTTAGATCTATCTACTAATATGCCATTGGGGCTTCGTTGTATATTTATTCCGGCAAGACGTAAACTATCTACTGCGGTTGTGATGTCATTTAACCTTGCCCCTGAAAGATTAATTTTTCCACCTGTAATAGCTGCTGCTATAGCGTATGTTCCTGCCTCAATACGGTCAGGCATAATGGCATGCCTTGTTCCATGTAGCTTATCAACGCCATTTATAGTTAAAGCTGATGTTCCTATTCCTTCAATCTTGGCACCCATAGCATTAAGACAGTTAATTAAGTCGTTAATTTCAGGCTCTTTGGCCGCATTCTGTAAAACAGTTTTACCCTCAGCTAGAACTGAAGCAAGAATAAGGTTTTCAGTTGCGCCAACAGAAACCTTTGGAAATATTATACGAGATCCAAATAAGCCTTTAGGAGCCGATGCATAAATATATCCACCGTCTACCGAAATATTAGCTCCTAACTGTCTCAGGCCATTTAAATGGAGATCTACTGGTCTAGTCCCTATAGCGCAGCCTCCAGGTAAAGACACTTCAGCTTCTCCTGCTCGTGCTAGTAGAGGCCCAAGAACTAATACGGATGCTCGCATCTTTCTTACCAAGTCATAGGGAGCTTTAGTGTTATTTATATCCTTGGCATGTAATGACAACACTCTGCCGATATGTCCCTCGTTGTCATCGTGACCTTCTAATGAAACTTCTACACCATGCTGACTTAATAGATTTGCCATTGTAGTGATATCTGCGAGATGGGGTACGTTGCCTAGTATTAGCGGTTCATCAGTTAATAGGCTGGCACACATGACTGGTAGAGAAGCATTTTTTGAACCGCCTATCACGATAGTACCAGAGAGAGGCTTACCCCCGTAGATTTGTATTTTATCCATACCGTCACTGCCATTGGTAGTTCAATAAAAATGATTCTTACTTATTTGCATCGATTACAGTACGATATTTAATTATCATAGTTTGGGCATGGTAATACCTTGCTGCCCCATATATTTGCCTTTTCTATCAGCATATGAAACTTCCGGAGGCTTATCGCCTTTAAGAAAGAGAAATTGGCAAGCACCTTCGTTAGCATAAATTCTTGCTGGCAATGGTGTGGTATTAGAAAATTCTAATGTTACGTGACCTTCCCATTCAGGTTCTAACGGGGTTACATTAACTATTATGCCGCATCTAGCATAAGTGGATTTACCTAAACAGATAACAAGAATGTCACGTGGGATTCGAAAATATTCTACCGTACGAGCTAGAACAAATGAATTTGGAGGAATAATACATACATCGGATTTACGATCAACAAAGCTTGCTTCACTAAAATTTTTAGGGTCTACAGTTACCGAGTTAACATTAGTAAATATTTTAAACTCCGATGAAACCCTAGCGTCATAGCCGTAGGATGATAGGCCGTATGAAATTACGCCTTCACGTTTTTGGTCATCAACAAATGGCTCTATCATGCCATTTTCATGCGACTTTTGTCGGATCCAACTATCCGGCATAATTGACATCGCAGCATTCTCCTTAGTTATTAGCCAGCTCTATGCTCTTTTAGCCGAATGACATTCGGCTAAAAAGAAAAGGCAGTTAAATCAAAACTTACCTTACGCTTTTTATCATCTGATTCGCTTAATTAGGATTAGCTTTTTCATCATTTTTTTTAGTAATAGTTTGATAGCTCTTTTGCTTGTTTCGACGACGTAAATTATCCCTTAGGGCCGCAGCTTGACGTTCAAACCTTTCTTCCGACCTTTTTTCTCCTCTACCCAGAGGTTTTTCGATGTGTTTATGTGTATTTTTATGTTTCATTACTTTGCAGCTACTGCTTCTATTTCTACTTGCCAAGCAGGCGCAGCAAGCCCAGCGACAACAACTAAAGTAGATGCCGCCGCATGCCCAAGTGACCAGCGGTCACGTATGTCACGGAATTTGGATACATCACCATTTGTAGTAATATAAGCATTAAGGCGCACAAGATCTGTAATTTTCATATCCACGGCAGTAAGTGCTTCTAACAAGTTTTGTAGCGTTTGTTCTACCTGTTCAGAAAAATCACTTGAACAGCTACCATCTTCACGTACGCCAACTTGACCAGATATGAAGACCATTCTAGAGCCTTCAGAAACTTCTACTATATGACTATAATTACTAGGTGGTGTCGGAAGAGTCTTAGGGTTAGTTAGTTTTAGCATTTTAACTCCTTGTATTATATTTTAATTAACTAGAAAGAGTCGAAAAAAAAACTTTACGTTCTAGATCATAAGTTGTTATTTATGCCATAAAAATGAATTCCAATATATAACTCTATGAGTGAATAAGCTAAATCAAGTTATACATTATTATTACTCGTTTTATATAAAGCTATTGTAAAGCTAAATATACACTATTGCTGCTTAAGAGAATCCTATGTCATAACTTCTATTCATTTTATTTGCCGCCGTAGCTCAGGGGTAGAGCGCACCATTGGTAATGGCGAGGTCGGAGGTTCGATTCCTCCCGGCGGCACCAGATAAAAGTTTTATGTTGTTATTAATTATTTGGCTCTTTGGGTTGCCGTTATTAATTTAGTTATATTTATTTATTCTTCATGTTCTTTAGCTTTAGAAAATAGGTTTTGGTAACTGAGTTGCTAGCGTTTCGGTTTATAGTGTCTTGCTGTGAATGGTAAAAAATATGTATGAAAACAACTCGATTTTATTTAAGAATATTTGCTTGCAGTGTCAAACTTCAATAGCTTTGACCAGGAGTTTTTAATGCATTTTATTTTACGAAGTGTTGTACACTTGCTTTGTGTTTTTTCACTCATATTTGCATTAATTTTATCATCTAGCGGTTTAGGGTTTGCATTACCTTTAGAATCTAACGTTAACGACCCACTTGAATCACCTAATCGGATTATATTTGAGTTTAATATTAGACTTGACCGTTATGTAATGGAACCAGTTGCTATTGCATATCGAGATTTTCTACCAGTAGAGCTAAAAATACCTATGGTGAACTTAATAAATAATTTATTTATGCCTTTAAGTTTTATTCATGCAATGTTGCAGGGTGATTTGAATCGAGCTGAAGAAGCGGCCGTAAGATTTATTGGAAGTGCTCCAACATTATTTTTGGGGAATCCATTCCCAGACCGAGCACCTATCCATGAGGATGCAGGACAAACTCTTGGTGTTTGGGGTGTACAGCCAGGTCCTTACATAATGCTTCCAGTTTTAGGGCCCTCAAACCTGCGTGATGCTGCTGGAACAATTATTGATGTTTTTGTGGATCCATTTGGGGTGTTAGCTAGCTCGGGAGCATCGACAACTAGAGGTATAGGTTCGGCAGTTAAATCACGCGCAAATAGTCTAGAACAAGTAAGGGATCTACAAAAAAATTCTCTTGATTATTATGCCGCCGTAAGAAGTTTATATGGTCAGTATCGTGAAAATGAAATAAAGAATGGTGGAATGAAAGATATTAAAGCTGCACCCACTATCGGCTTAGAAAATGAATCAGCACCCGCTCTAATGAAAATATTTGATGCGGCAACAAAGTAGAAAAGATGGTTTTTAAAAACTATAAAGTAATTATTACTTACGCATTGTTTATGCTAGTGGTTTTTATGGGGCCAACGAAAGCAAATCATCATTTGTCTAAATCTTCTGATTTTGTCCAATCGTTAGCTGATCGAGCCGTAACTGCCCTAACCACTGATGGAATAACAATGGATACGCGTCGCAGACAATTTCGAGATGTTATTCGTCAGAGTTTTGCAATAGATAGTATTGCTCGTTTTGCGCTTGGTCGTTATTGGCGGCGGGCTACTGAAGAAAACCGTATTGAATATCTCAAATTATTTGAAGATCTCATTGTAATAACTTGGGCTGATCAATTTTCCACATATGCTGGGGAGAATCTAAAAGTTCAAGAATCCTTAGATGCGGCAAGCAGTCAAAACAAGGTAGAAGTCGCTATAGTAAGAAGTATATGGTCAATTGACCGGCAAACAAAAATACATGTTGACTGGCGGGTGGCGAGCCAAGGAAATATTTATAAAGTTACTGATGTAATGATTGAGGGTATAAGTATAGCTAGAACCAAACGAGATGAGTTTGCATCAGTAATTCGCAGAAATAATAATGAAATTAGCGCTCTCTTAAAGGTTTTAAGAGAAAAGAAGCTTAATAACAGATAAATTAAATATCTGAAATAATATTCATGTTTTTATTTGTTTATATTTAATCTTTTTTTCATGTCCATTAGATTCATCTCGACGATCTTTATAGTCAGCTTCATAGGATTGGTAATTACCCTCGAACCAAACGGTCGTATTATTGCTTTCAAATGCTAAAATATGGGTGGCAATTCGGTCTAGAAACCAGCGGTCATGGCTAACCACTATAGCGCAACCAGCAAAAGCTAATAGTGCTTCTTCTAAAGCTCTAAGTGTATCAACATCGAGATCATTAGTGGGTTCATCGAGTAGTAATACATTTGCTCCTGATTTAAGCATTTTTGCTAGATGTACTCTGTTACGCTCACCTCCTGATAAATTTCCAACTTTCTTTTGCTGATCCGGTCCTCTAAAGTTGAATCCAGCTACATAAGCTCGACTTTGTACACTTTGTTTTCCCAACTCTATTACATCTAAGCCATCAGTAATTTCTTCCCATACGTTTTTATCTTCGGCTAATGAATCACGGTTTTGATCAACATACCCAAGTACAACCGAATCACCGATAATGAGTTCTCCTTTGTCAGGAATCTCGTGGCCTGTTACTAAGTTACAAAAGGTGGTTTTACCGGCCCCATTCGGACCTATAACTCCAACAATTGCGCCGGGTGGAATTTTTAGGTCTAACTCATTAATTAAAATTCTTTTGTCAAAACCTTTTGATAGTTGTTTTGTTTCGATAACTAAATCACCTAAGCGTGTTCCTGCAGGTATTGTGATTTGCTGTTTTTCAGGTGTTCGGATAGAGCTGTCAGCTGATAATTGGTTGAACGCGCTTACGCGAGCCTTGCTTTTGGTCTGCCTTGCCCTGGGGCTTTGTCTAATCCATTGTAATTCCTGACGAATATTTCTTTGTCGATTGCTTTCTTCTTTTTCTTCTTGAGATAGTCTTTTGTTTTTTGCTTCAAGCCAAGCCGAGTAATTGCCTTCAAATGGAATGGCTTTACCTCTATCAAGCTCAAGAATCCAACCTGCCACGTTATCAAGAAAATACCGGTCATGTGTTACTGCTACTACTGTACCTGCATAGTCAGCTAGAAAATGTTCTAGCCAAGCTACTGATTCTGCATCGAGATGGTTAGTTGGCTCGTCGAGTAAAAGCATGTCTGGTTTTGATAGTAACAGTTGACATAGAGCTACTCTACGACGTTCGCCGCCTGAAAGTTTAGTTACATCAGCGGAACCTTCAGGGCATCTCAAGGCATCCATAGAAATTTCTATGTGACGATCTAACTCCCAAGCATCGGCAGCATCAATTTTGTCTTGTAATTCTGCCTGTTCTGTAATCAACAGATCCATCTCATTTGTCGACATTTCTTCACCAAAACGAGAGCTTACTTCATTAAATTTTTCTAGTAATTCACGGGTATCTGCGACAGCTTCCATTATATTTTCTAGAACATTTTTTTCGGGGTTTAGTCTCGGTTCTTGAGGTAAAAACCCAACTTTAACATTTTCTGCTATCCAAGCCTCCCCTTGGTATTCTTTATCTTCACCGGCCATTATCCGCAATAAACTTGACTTACCCGATCCATTCAAACCGAGTACCCCAATTTTTGCTCCGGGATAGAAGCTTAACCAGACATCCTCAACTACTGCGCGCGAGCCTGCATAGGTTTTAGTAAGACCCTTCATTACATAGACATATTGCTGGGATGCCATCAGTGAACTCCATAAAAAATAAACTTATAATTGGTTAGGATTAATTGGATTTGAGATTAACGAAAATCACTATTTCTTGGCTAAAATATATATATATTTATTAACATTAACCGAATTGCCAACGGTGAATTTCTAATCGCTCGTATAGCCCCGATTGAGTGTAAGGTTCTTCGGATAAAAAGACATCTACAGCTTTTCGGTCTTTCAACTTAAGAATGAACTCACTTCCCATCCATTCTTCTTCTCTAGTTGACCATAATGGTCCTCTAACAATAAATTTGTTTTGGTAACCTCGCTCTATAAAATATTTGCGATGATCTTCTAGTAGGTTTTTTCTTAATTCTGTCATTCCAGGCTTACCGTGACCTATAATAAGAAAGTATTGGTTTGTATTCCTATCTGCGTCATACACCCATTTTTTTTGTTGCATAGCATTTTGACATCGGCGGACTAATGTCTTGCTAAATAGCCCTGATTTCACAAACGGGTTTTCTTGTACAAAAATTGAAGCTTTTTTGGTATTAGGTAGGTCAAGCATATACATATTGCCGGTAATAAATTTTTTATCATGTGATACTGTTGGCCCCTCAACAATGATGGAATTTTTATATGCTTCTATAAATTTTAAGTGCTTACTAACAACAGTCTTTCTAATTTCAGTACTATTAGACTTATGCCAAAAATAAAAGAAATACTCCATTAAATTTCGAATCTTATATTGTTAATAGCTCTAGAAATTTTTTGCATTTCTACTTTTTTAACCTCAATAGTTTAATTTTTTATAATTCTTATCTCTCTTTAATCATTAGTTTTTTTTATGTAGTTCTCTTGGTTAGTTGGAGAAATGAGTCCAAATAAATTTTCTGGATTATCAACAAATATCATATTACGAATTTTTTCATCAGGCACCCATTCCAGCATCATATCGAGTAATGAAACATCATTTGGCATTGGTTTAAAATATTGTGGATGAGGCCAGTCAGATCCCCACAATAGACGGTGCGGTGCTACTTCAACCAGCTTATGAACAAATGGATCAGTATCATCAAATGGAAAGTTTTCCTGATCCGAAAAACGCGGCGATAATTTAACCCAGCAGCGATCTGTCTCTAAACACTTTATAATAAAATCAAATTCCTTACTATTAACTCCTTTTTCTATAGTAGGAACTCCATTGTGTTCTATTACAAACTTACCAGGTGAATGATAAATCATATCTTCCCATTGTTTATCTAGTTTAGCCATGGGTATTAAATAATGCATACCCCAGCCAAAATCGTTTAATCTATCAATCATAAAAGAATTTATTTTTTTTTCTGTCATCCAAGAAATACGAGCTCCAACTACTCCGGAATCAGTAAGAATTTGAAGCTCACGGTCAGTTATGCTATCCCATGGCATCATTAAAACAGTTTTAATTCGGTCTTGATAACGGCAAGCTGCATGAAGCGCGAGTTCGTAATTACGACCATACATCATTGACTGAACATGAAGCCCACGAGATAAACTAAGCCCAGTCTGCATTAGTTCCCAATCCTGAAATGATGTATCTTCAAATTGTAGATGATCGAAAGGTCTTTCTGGCACTAGAGGAAATTGACTTTGAGGTCCAATAAAATGAAAGTGGCAATCCCAAGCCCCGGCGGGAAGCTTAAGCTTTGGTTCTGGATATGTGCGATCTATTCTTGGAGAAAATGGTAAATCAGATTTATTAGTCAAAGTATTTTCTCCTCGCTCGTTTAGCTATTATTTATATTTGAACCGATCATCATTTAAATGCTCTATACCCAATGCTTTATCTAACTAGGAGTATATTTCTGCATTTATTTGGCTTAAATTATTTAAGTGGCAGTGTACATCAGCTCCGTCATTTTCACCATCCAATACAAATACTTTTAGGTTCCCATTGTTTTTACAGTTAGGAGTCACAAGCCCTCTAAAATATTTGTAGGGTGCCTATACTGATTTTTTTTCATCGTATCGGCCACTATTTTATCCTTAGTTTATCTTTAATTTTATAATATGTAAGGTTTTAGTATTATTTGATAACGGTCAAGACTGTCACTAGATATAATTTATATTTAGTGACAATGGTTATCTGTCGGGATTTTAATCTTTTATTTTTAGTTCAAGCTCGCGCTGTGAGTTATTCCACTCAGATATTACATCCGAGCTATCTTCTTTTGGTAGTAACATTGTTTTATGGGTTAAAAAGGTTTTAATGTTTACAATACGTGATAGCGCCCAAATGGCACTACCTCGGACTATTGGTGACGGATCTATCAGTAAAGATAAAACAACAGGAATAGCTTCTTCGTTTTTTGAATTACCTAATGCAATTAAAACGTTACGAATAAACCGATCACGTCCTATACGTTTTATAGCTGTTTTAGAAAAAAATTTGCGAAACTCTTCGTCAGTTAATTTGGCTAATTGTATTAAGTCTGGTGAGTTAAGTTGCTCATTAGATTTAAAGTCTGAATCCGCTGCAGCCGAGGCAAACTTATTCCACGGACAAACTGCAAGGCAATCATCACAGCCATAAATACGATTTCCAATTAGGGGGCGTAAGTCCCTATCTATTACTCCTTTATGTTCAATAGTTAAGTAAGAAATACATCGTCTTGCATCTAGCTTGTAAGGAGCAGGAAAGGCATTAGTAGGGCAAACATCAAGACAACGCTGACAACTTCCACAATATTCACCAGGAGAATTTTCTTTCATCCCTATTGTAGAAAGGTCAAGGGTTGTAAAAACTTCACCGAGAAACAGCCATGATCCATGTGTTCGTGAAACTAAATTTGTATGCTTTCCCTGCCATCCCATCCCGGCCTGCTGAGCAATAGGTTTTTCCATAATTGGAGCAGTATCCACAAATATTTTAATATCACAGGAAAAGTTATTGCAAATCCAGCGTCCTAAAACTCTAAGTCTTTTTTTAAAAACTTCATGATAGTCACGTCCTCTGGAATAAACTGAAATATTTCCCACCGTAGGATTAGAGAGGTTTGCTAGAGGGTTTTCATTGGGTGCATATGAGATTCCCAATGTAATTACACTTTTGACATCTGGCCATAACGCTTGCGGGCTAGCTCGTAAATCTGCTTTAGCAGATAACCACCCCATATCTCCATGGTAACCCCGTTTTATAAACTCGGCCATACTATCTTTATTTTTGCTAGATAAGGTAGCGGGAGCAAAACCTACGGCTATAAAACCAGATTTTAGAGCATAATCACGAATTTGGTTTTTTACAGGAGTATCCACAATTTTATATTCCATGGAAAATAGCAAATCATCAACCTCTTCCTCTATAGGGGGTTACTCCTTGATCGGGAAGCCATAAGCCCTCAGGTATTTCACCTGTTTGATAAAACACATCTATAGGAATGCCTCCTCTCGGATACCAGTAACCACCAATTCTTAGCCAGATAGGATCTAATGTTCTGCTAAGTTCTTTTGCAATGGATACTGTACACTCTTCATGAAATGACCCATGATTTCGAAATGACCCCATGTATAATTTTAAAGATTTGCTTTCTATAATCCAGTCCCTGGGAACATAGTCAATAACCAAATGTGCAAAGTCAGGTTGTTTCGTAATAGGGCAGATTGATGTGAACTCTGGTACGGTGAATCGCACTAAATAGATATCACCTGAATGCGGGTTGCTCACTTTTTCTAGTATTACTTCACTTGGTGATTTAGGAAAATCAGTATTATTGCCTAATTGTGTTAATGTTGAATAAAATTCATTGCTCATGTTTGTCTTTCCGTTTTCTTGAGAAGCATTGCGTCACCATATGAATAAAACCGATATCTATTCTTAATGGCATGGTTATAAGCGGAACGGATAAAGTTCTCCCCTGCAAATGCACATACCAGCATATATAGAGTTGAACGTGGTAAATGAAAGTTAGTTAACAAAAGATCTACTGCGTGAAAACGATAGCCAGGTGTTATAAAAATGTCAGTATTACCAATGAAGGGCTTCACCAAGCCGTATTTATTTACAGCACTCTCAAGTAACCTCAATGAAGTTGTACCCACCGCTAAAACTCTTCCTCCTTGGCGATGGGTTTCATTAACCGCTTCAGCTGTTTCGACTGGTAATTCGCCAAATTCTTCATGCATCTTATGATCCGTAATATTTTCTACTTTAACTGGCAAAAAAGTACCGGCTCCAACGTGAAGTGTTAGGGGAGCTGTAGCTATTCCCCTTTTAGCCAATTTAGACATTATTTCTGAAGTAAAATGTAATCCGGCTGTGGGAGCTGCGACGGCACCATCTGCTTTGGCAAAGATAGTTTGATAATCTTTTAAATCATTGATATCAGGAAGTCTTGACCTTTTTATGTATGGAGGTAAAGGAGGGTTTCCGTACCGTTTAAGTGCTGAAAAAAAATTTATTCCCGATAAATTAAACTCTATTAAAATTTCACCCATTTTATGTTTCTCTATTACTTTTAAGCAAAAATCTTCAGAAAATTTTATTGTATCACCAATTTTAAGACGCCTTGATGGTTTAGCGTAGGCAAACCATGTACTTGTATTTACTTGCTTGTGTAACGTTATGGCTATTTTTCGCTCAGTTAAATTATTGTCTTCTGAAATGGATCTACAGCGTTTTCCGATTAATAGAGCTGGAATAACTCTTGTGTTATTGAATACCATTAAATCGCTCGGTAGCAATAAATCTGCAATATTATCAACTACTTTATCTATCAACTGAGCTCTTGCGTCTAAAAGTTTTGCATTTTGACGGGGTGAAGCTGGCCTTTGAGCAATTAATTCAGGCGGTAAATCAAAATCAAAATCTTTAGTTCTCATATTTATGATGCCAATTGACAGAAATTCTAACAGCGGCAATAAGTACCGACCATTACCAAAGTGATTAGATGACCATGATTAATATTAAGCCACAAGCACGAAGTGAAGTATCTTGTTTATTTATGATGATTACGGTTGCCTTTGTCACCTGTCTTATTGTCTCTAATATTACAGCTGTAAAGCTAATAGCTCTGGGAGATATTATATTGCCAGGTGCAATAGTTGTTTTTCCGATTACTTATATAATAAGCGATGTCCTTACAGAGGTATACGGTTATAGCAGGGCGAGAAGAGTAATCTGGCTAGGATTTGCAGCAAATATATTGGCAGTTGGCACCTTCATCATTGTTGGCATGCTTCCAGCGGCTAGTTTTTGGCAAAATCAAGAAGCGTATAATACGATATTAGGGGCAACTCCGCGTATTCTCGTAGCATCTTTAATTGCTTACTTAGTCGGCGAATTCACGAACTCGTATGTGCTTTCTAAACTAAAAATTATGACTAATGGCCGTTTTTTATGGGTAAGAACCATAGGCTCTACAATAATTGGCCAGAGTCTTGATTCAACAATATTTATTTTGGTCGCATTTACTGGAATTCTGCCAAATAACGTTTTGTTTGTAACTATCTTGGTACAGGTTTTAGCTAAAACAGCTTATGAGTTTGTTGCCACACCATTAACTTACATAGTAGTTGGTTGGCTTAAACGAGTTGAGAAAATTGACGCCTTTGACCGAAATATATCATTTAATCCATTTAATACAGCTGTGTAATTTGAATTTTGGGCGTATAATAACATTAGTTTAATGTCTAAATGTATTATTATGATTACTCTGCCATAAATTAGCCGCCTAAATTATATGATAAAAAAATTAGGAACATTTGATTACGTTATTGTGGGGGCTGGAACAGCCGGTTGTGTCCTTGCTAACCGACTTTCAGCTGATCCTAAAATTAGTGTTTGTCTGTTGGAGGCAGGTGGTAAAGATAATTATATTTGGGTTCATATTCCGGTTGGGTATTTGTATTGCATGGGCAATCCACGCACTGATTGGGGTTATTCAACTGAAGTAGAACCGGGCCTTAATGGGCGCTCCCTAAATTATCCTCGTGGACGTATTTTGGGCGGATGTTCTGCAATTAACGGAATGATATATATGCGTGGCCAGTCTAGAGACTATGACGGCTGGAGACAAAGAGGAAATATCGGCTGGGGTTGGGATGATGTGATGCCATATTTTTTGCGCTCGGAAGACCAGGCTGCGGTAGAAAAAGACGAGTTACATAACAAAGGTGGAGAATGGAGAGTAGAACGCCAGCGTCTTTCATGGGAAGTGCTCGATTCATTTCGAGATGCTGCGGCAGAGGCTGGAATTCCTAAAACGAATGATTTTAATCGCGGAAATAATGAGGGATGTGGCTATTTTCACGTTAATCAACGCACTGGATTAAGGGTAAGCGCCGCGAAGGCATTTTTAAAACCAGTATTACACCGTTCTAACTTAACTGTTTTAACCCATGCTCAGGCTAGAAAGCTAAGTTATACGGATGGCCGCATTAGTGGAGTTGATATTAGCTTTAAAGACGAAGAATCCCACATTTCTGCTAATGGAGAAGTAATTCTGGCAACAGGATCGGTAGGTACGCCGCAAATACTTGAATTGTCAGGGATCGGTTCCGGTAGTTTATTAAGTGGCTACAATATTGATGTAATTCGAGATTTACCCGGAGTTGGAGAAAATCTTCAAGACCATTTGCAAATTCGCTGTGCTTATAAAGTTCGTGGAGTGAAAACTCTCAATGAAAAAACTAATAGTCTATTTGGAAAGGCGGGCATTGCTCTTGAATATGCTTTATTTCGTAAAGGCCCTATGTCAATGGCCCCAAGTCAATTAGGAGCTTTCGTTAAATCAGATCCTGCAATGGAAACTCCTAACCTACAGTACCATGTTCAACCTCTAAGCCTCGATAAATTTGGGGAACCATTGCATAACTTTCCCGCCGTTACCGCAAGCGTGTGCAACTTAAGGCCTGAATCACGCGGTAGTATTCATATTGCTAGCCCCGACGCTCGTCAACAACCGGCAATAAAGCCAAATTATCTATCTACTATCGTTGATAAAAAAGTGGCAGCTCAATCAATCAGAGTAACACGAAATATTATATCACAGCCATCATTTGCAAAATATCAGCCGGAAGAATTCAAACCTGGGCCAGTCTTTGGTGATAGCGATGAAGAATTGTCTAATGCTGCAGGTGAGGTTGGTACTACAATTTTTCATCCAGTGGGGACGGCAAAGATGGGAAGTGATGACTTATCGGTAGTCGACAATAGACTTAGGGTACATGGTATTACTGGTTTGCGAATTGTAGATGCCTCGATTATGCCAACAATTACATCAGGAAATACCAACTCACCCGTAATTATGATTGCGGAAAAAGCATCCGACATGATTCTTAAAGATAACAGTCGGTAAGGTAAAATCTTATGGAGAAGGATTAAACAGATATGGTAAATTATTATCAACCCGATATGGGGTCTAGTCCTGATAATCCATTCGCTCGTAATGATGAAGGTAAGTTGGTAAGACGCTCTTTCTGGCTTGATATGGCAGATCGTTCTCTTATACTTGCGATGACGCAGGGTGTTGGCGCCAATTTAACTAATGAACAAAAACGTACTCATCTAGAAGATATCGGTCGAATTTCATTGATCGAAAACATTTGTACACAAGAAATTATTCCCCCGAATGCATAGAAATGGGATCGTATGAAGAAGGAATTAGGATACAAAGTCTTTAATGATGAATTTTATAATTTTATTAATATAAATAAGCTACCTGAAAGGCTATGTACTGGCTTTGCTTGGACAGAGGGCCCAGTTTATTTTTCTGAAATAGAAACACTTTTTTTTAGTGATATTCCTAACAATCGGGTTATGAAGTGGAAAGCAGATATTGGTGTGTCGGAGTTTATGAAACCTTCTGAATACATAAATGGGAATATTCGTGATAAAAACGGTAATTTAGTATCTTGCGAACACGGTGGTCGTCGAATTATCCGACATTACTCGGATGGAAGTGTAGACGTAATTGCTAACAGTTATGAAGGTAAACGACTAAACTCACCTAATGACCTCGTTATGTCCTCAGATGGTGCAATATGGTTTACAGATCCTCCCTATGGCATCAATAGTAACGCTGAGGGCTATAAAGCTAAAAGTGATTTAGGGTTGAATTATGTCTTTAGGATAGATCCAGGTACGAGGGGGGTTGAGGTTGTTGCCGATGATTTTGACAAGCCTAATGGCATTGCCTTTTCACCTGATGAGAAAATTATTTATATAGCAGATAGTGGGGCTATAAATGGTGCATCAGATTCTAGCTTTAATAAAGATGCTCCCCATCATATACGTGCATTCGATGTGGTGGATGGTCATAAACTGATAAATAATCGTTTGTTTGTAGATATAGATTTCGGAGTACCAGACGGACTAAAAGTTGATTCTGAAGGTTACGTTTGGACAAGTGCCGCTGATGGTGTTCATTGTTATTCTCCTGAGGGTGAATTATATGGTAAAATAATTTTACCAGAAGTCGCAGCTAACCTAGTCTTTGGGGGCCAAGATGGTTCGTTCTTATTTGTAACTGCCTCAACATCAGTTTATGGAATAACAACCACTAGGTCTGGCGCTAGTAGTTAATTTTAGCTTATTTTTGCCTAGACGCCGACATCATATAAATTCCTGTAAAAATTAAAATTACTCCTACAATATGATACATGGCTATACTTTCGCCTAAAATAATAATTGCCAACCCCACTATAAATACTGTGCGTAGATAAAAAAACATGCCCGCAATATAAGACCCGACTGCCAAAGTCCCGATAGTCATAAACCCTAGAGCTAGTATCGAGACGATTATTGATATCCACAAAACCATAGCTAGGCTTGTTAATGTATATGCAAATGGTACTGAATAAAATATTTCCCAAACGTAAAGAGGGGCAGCTAAAATTGAGCCAATCCAGCATACAACACACAAACGAGCAAATGGCGATAATTGTGAAGGCGAGGCGCGTAGCAAGACAACGTACGACGAGTAACCTATCACTGCAGCGAATACTAAAAAGTCACCTATTTGTATTTGCAAACCTAGAAGAAAACTAAAATTACCACGACCAACTACTTCTAGAACGCCCAGAGCAGCTATTAGTATACCGATTGTCTGGGTAATGCTGATTTGATCACGAAAAAATAGCCAACCAAGCAATGTCATAACTGCTGTTTGGGATGTCATTACTACGCCACTGTTTATAGCAGTAGTTAAGCTAACCCCTAGGTATAAGGCTGAGCCACCTAAAACAGAAATGCATAAACCAAGAATAGATAATATCTTCCAGTTTTCTATTACAATATGGCGTTTAATGTAAATTTCTTGGTAATAAAATGGGGTTAACAGGATAGCTGGTCCCAGAACTCGCCAAAAACCCAATCCGAAGGGGGCTATCTGGTGTCTATCAGCTATCTTACCTATAATCACATCTGTGGCTAAAAAAAATACTCCTAGAAGCATTAATAAGTAGGGAATATAATTTTGTTGTAGCATTTTTAAATGCATGGAAATAAATCTAGTTTCTTAATAAAACAGGTTTAATAAAAACTTATATAGATTTCTGAGGGAGTAATATCGTCCATCTTTTAAATATTGTAGAACACATAGCATTATAAATATTTACGTTTGGGTAGATATATGAACAAGAGTAAGTCTAAAGCTGATAGTAAATTGTAGCAAGGGATTAGTCTGAGCTATAAATAGAACGATTAATTAAATAAAATAAATTAGGAAAATTTTATGACTTATAATTATCCCAATACGCAGCTTCACATAGCAGGAAAATAGGTTTCCGCTGAGGGTGGCGAGACTATTGACATAATAAATCCAGCAACAGAGGAAGTGATTGGGCATGTCTCCCACGCTAGGGTCACCGACCTTGATGCTGCTCTTGTTTCAGCGGAAGATGGATTTCGATCATGGAAAAAAAACTTCGGCGAATCAAAGATATAAGCTAATGCGAAAGGTAGCGGATTTGGTCCGTTCTCGAGCTGATGAAATAGCAACTTTAATGACTATGGAACAAGGAAAGCCTCTTGTTGAAGCAAAAGGGGAAACTCTTTTCGGAGCTGAAATTATTGACTGGTTTGCTGAGGAGGCGCGTCGTACTTACGGTCGCGTCATACCAGCCCGTATGGATGGAGTAACCCAGGTCGTTGTTAAAGAGCCTGTGGGTCCAGTTGCCGCATTTACTCCGTGGAATTTTCCCATAAATCAAGCAGTTCGTAAGCTTTCGGGTGCTGTGGCAGCAGGTTGTTCAATTATCCTTAAAGGCCCTGAAGAAACCCCTGCCAGTTGTTCCGCTTTAGTTAAATGCTTTGTTGACGCGGGCCTTCCCGACGGTGTGGTTAATTTAGTATATGGTGTTCCATCTGAGATATCAGAGTATCTTATTCCTCATAGAACAATCCGTAAAGTTACGTTCACGGGATCAACCGCTGTTGGTAAGCAGCTTGCTGCAATGGCAGGTGCTCACATGAAACGTGTTACAATGGAACTTGGCGGTCATTCTCCGGCAATAATTTTTGAAGATGCTGATGTTGAGGTGGCTCTTAAGGTATTAACGGCTAACAAATTTAGAAATGCCGGACAGGTTTGTGTTTCACCAACAAGATTTTTAGTTCATGAAAAACACTATAAACGTTTTGTTGAAGGTTTTACTGATTTTGCATCAACTCTTACGGTTGGTGACGGTATGGATCCAAATATCAAAATGGGGCCTCTGGCACATGACAGAAGAATTGATGCAATAGAGGGGTTTGTTGCTGATGCTGTTAGCAAAGGTGCTAATATATTAACTGGAGGTGAACGAAAAGGTAATAAGGGTTACTTCTTCGAACCGACTGTAATGACAGATGTTCCTATGGATGCTCGTATCATGAATGAAGAACCTTTTGGTCCCATTGCGCCGATTATGCCATTTTCAGATTTTGACGCTGTAGTGACTGAGGCTAATAGGCTTGATTATGGTTTGGCAGCTTATGCTTACACTAAGTCGGCTAAGACTGCCGAGGCTATTAGAAGCGCATTTGAAAGTGGAATGGTTTCTATTAATCATCACGGAATTGCACTGATAGAAACCCCATTTGGTGGTGTCAAAGATTCTGGATATGGTTCTGAAGGCGGTTCGGAAGCTATTGATGCCTACCTTAATACTAAGTTCATTACTCAAGCGGGCCTTTAATTAGTAAGACTGAGATTACTCAGTGAGTTAGATTTTAATTATTATTTTGATTATCAGTCATGCAGACACCTTAATTATTAATTATAGCTATATAAAAAGCTAGTTTAGGAAATGTATTATGAATGATTCGATTAATGTGTATGATCAACAATGTAGTACAGAATTCAGCCATGGTATGAGGATTGACTGGGATGTCCCTATAGAAATGGATGATGGTGTTTTATTGCGCGCTGATATTTATCGACCTAACGATGACGGCAATTACCCAGTGATTTTAAGTTACGGTCCCTATGCAAAATGGTTGCACTGGAAAGATGGTTATCCTCATCAGTGGAAACTTATGCAAGAAGACTACCCTAGTGCTCTCGTTGGTTCGTCTAGTCGTTACCAAAACTGGGAGTTAGTAGACCCCGAGATTTGGGTTCCTGATGGTTATATTTGTATGAGAGTAGATTCAAGAGGTGCAGGACGGTCGCCAGGGTTTCTTGAGGTATGGTCTCCTCGCGAAGCACAAGATTTTCATGACTGTATTGAGTGGGCAGGGAGTCAATCTTGGTCAAATAATAAAGTGGGGCTTAATGGAATTTCTTATTATGGAATGAACCAATGGCAAGTAGCTTCCTTGCAACCCAAGCATCTTTCAGCAATTTGCGTCTGGGAGGGTGCTGCGGACTTTTATCGTGATATGGCTCATCATGGAGGAATCGCCTGTCGATTTCCCTCTGTCTGGTACAACAGTGCTGTTGTTCCTCGTCAACACGGAAAAGGTGCTAACGGTTATAAAAGTAGGTTGAATGGTGAATGGATATCTGGACCCAATACATTAACCGAAGAAGAACTTGGAGAAAATAGATCTGATTTTGGTCAGGACATTTTAGATCACCCGCTGATTGACGAATATTGGTTGGAAAGAATGCCTGATTATTCAAAAATTGATGTCCCAATATTATCATCTGGAAATTGGGGAGGAGTTGGCTTGCATCCACGTGGAAATACTGAGGGTTACCTGAATTCTGCTAGTAAACAGAAATGGTTAGAAATTCATGGGCTTGAGCATTTCACACATTTTTATACAGAATATGGCATTGATCTTCAAAAAAGATTTTTTGGATATTTTCTGAAAGGCGAAGATAACGGCTGGGACAAGCAGCCTTCAGTACAACTTCTGGTACGACATCCAGGAGAGGTTTTTATAAAGCGTTCTGAAGAAGCTTGGCCTATCCCTCGAACAAATTGGACGGAGCTTTATTTAGATACTGGCGGTAAAATGCTGGTAGATAAATTAAAAAAAGAATCTGATAATATAACCTATCAGGCTTTGGGTGACGGGATTACCTTTTTAGCTCCCCCGGTAGAAAAAGAAACAGAAATTACAGGTCCGGTTTCGGCAAAACTATTTATATCTTCAGAAACTAAAGATGCTGATATTTTTCTAGTTCTTAGAGTTTTTACTCCTGATATGAAAGAGATAGTTTTTAAAGGAGCTAATGATCCTCATACTCCTGTAGGACTTGGTTGGCTTCGGGCATCACACCGAAAGCTTGATGAAAAAATGTCGTTAACTTATCGTCCTTATCACACGCATGATGAAGTTCAATTTCTAACACCTAACGAAATCTATGAACTTGATATTGAAATATGGCCTACTTCGATTGTTTTGCCAGAGGGATATAGATTGGGTTTGAGTGTACGTGGCCGCGATTATGTGTGGCCGGGTTATGAAGAAGGTATGCCAGAAATTGCAGGACGTGTTATGTATGGTGTTGGTCCTTTCAAGCACGAGATAAAAGGTAATCGTCCATTAGAAATATATGATGGTAAAGTTACATTATATTCTGGCCCTGAACACCCGTCTAATATCCTATTGCCTATAATTCCAGAAAAGTAATTTTTATTAGCTTTTGTATTAAATGTTATTCCTGAATAACTTTTAATAAATGGCATAAAATAATTTTAAAAGGAGGAACTACTATGCAGACGGTTCACATTGTTGCTGTAATAACAGCAAAGCCTGGAATGCGAGATAATCTTCTAGAAGCATTTAAAAAAAATGTTCCAGCTGTTTTAGCGGAAAACGGTTGCATTGAATATCAACCAACAATTGACACTGATGACGGAGGACCAGCTCAGACAATATATGGAGAAAACACGTTTGTGGTTATAGAAAAGTGGGAGAGCATGGCTACCTTAAAGGCTCATGCTGTCTCTCCTCATATGAAAGCTTACGCTGAAAAAGCCAAAAACATGATTTCTGATCGGGTTATTCATATCCTATCACCCGCTTAAGGTAATATATCTATAAACTAATACTTTTTATTTGTTGGTTTATAGGCTTAGGTATGATGATGTTCGTGATAAGGGTCTCCAGGGTAGTGATGATGGTCATGGTCAGAGCATTTGCAAGCGAATGGGTGTCGAGGAATTTTCTTTACTGGTTTTTCAGAAATTATGACTTCAGAAAGTATGAGATGGCCTGCTATTGACGCTGCTTGAATAACTGAGGTGCAGACGATATTTGTTGGATCTATTATACCACATTTTACTAAGTTTTTATACTTTAAAGATTTAGCGTCAAAGCCAAAATATTTGTTATTACTTTCTAGTACTCGGCTAATAACCTGATTGCTATCAGCTCCAGCATTTTGAGATATCTGCATAATTGGTTTTTTTAATGCATTTTTTACTATTTGAATACCTGCGAACTCATCACAATTATTTCCAATCATTTTATCCAAGGATTTAATAGCATTTATTAGGGCTACTCCTCCACCGACAACATAACCAGAATTAAGGACAGATTTTACTGAGTTCAATGCTTTAATAAATTTTTCTCTCCTTTCCTTTATTTCGGTTTCTGAAAAACCACCAACGTATATGTAGGCTACTGAGCTAGATAGTTTAGCAATACGTGTTTTTAAGGTTTTTTGTTCTTGTTCTTTCTTCGAGTTTTTAAGAATATATTGTAATGTTTCAGATCTTTTATGAATTTTATTATTAGAGCCCTCCCCATCTATAATACTAGTTTTGCTAGATGTAACTTTTACTGTTTTAGCGCCCCCTAAAACATTAGTAGAGGCGTCAGCCAATCCTAGGCCTGGTTCACCAAGTATAACTTCGCCTCCAGTTAGAATTGCAATATCTTCCAAAAGGTTACGACGATGTTCGGAAAACCCAGGAGCTTTAACGGCCACAACTTTTAATCCGCCTTCTTGTCTGTTTACGACTAGAGTAGTGAGGGCTTCATTTTCTACATCTTCGGCTATGATTAGTAGGGGACGTTTTTCTTCAGTAGCTCTATCAAGAAAGGGCATAAAACCTTCAAGATTTGATATTTTTTTTCCATATATAAGTATCAGAGGATTTTTTAGTTCTGCACACAAAGTCGCTTCGTTTGTAACGAACTTACGAGAGATATACCCTCGATCAAACCACATACCTTTTTTGATTTCTAGTCTATCGTCTGTTGATTGTCCCATTTCGATTAAAATTTCGCCATTTACTCCTGTTTCGGTATAAGCATCTGCAATTAGTTTTCCAATATAGCTATCTCCATTAGCTGTATTGGTCGCTATCTGCGCAATTTGGGCATTGCTCTCGATTGAATTAGAGTTTTTGCGAATATCTTCAACTACCTTGCTAACTGCGTAATCAATACCTCGCTTGACCTGTATCGCGTTTAGGTCGGCTGCTATAGCCTTTATTCCATCGCCTAACATAGAATTGGCCAGTAAAGTTGCGGTTGTTGCTCCGTCTCCGGAAACTTCTTTAGTTTGCTTTGCAACTTGACGGATAATATTAGCTCCAATGTTTACAAATTTATTTGAAAAACTAATTTGTGAGGCAATAGTTGCGCCGTCTTTAGTTACTTGTCCTATCCCTAATTTTTGTTCAATTAAAACGTTGCGACCTGCTGGACCTAAAGTTACCTTAATGACTTCTGTTAGGGCATTAGCTCCGCTTAAAAGGCTGGCTCTGCCTTCGTTACCGAATATAATATTAGAATTACTCAATGAAAGTGTCCCCGTAGATCTAATGCTTCGCTAATATTTTAGAAGTCTAGCACAATAGTTATCGACTTATACATAATCTGCATAATATAGCTAAAAATTATTTTTATTGGGGTTTTTGCAAATTAATTTGTTTAGGTTATTTTAAATTGACATAACTAACTCTGACTGAAAAAGTTAAGAAGAATAAGTAAAAATAATTAAGGGTAATATTTTTGCTGATTCTATTATAAGATATTAGTTCTAGTGAATTAAATTCTGGAGAGACAGGTCATGGCGCTAAAAGAAGAAAAACCGGAGATACTTAAACTCGAGGACATAGATCCCGGACACATGTGGGATAGGGCAGTTCCCGCACCTGGACATCGTAATGTCGATTTCGAGGAGCGCGTTAACTTTACGCGTCTACATAGTTACCGGCTAGCACGCTTACGGGCTGCAGTAGCTAATACCGATATGGGTGCTATGCTATGTTTTGATAACAATAACATACGTTATATGACTAGTACCGTTATAGGTGAATGGTCGAGAGATAAGTTAACGCGCTTTTCCTTATTGACTGGTAACGGCGAACCTTATATCTGGGATTTTGGATCTGCTGCCCTACATCATCGCCTTTATGCCCCCTGGCTTCAAGCAGATCATTGTCGTGCTGGGCTTTTGGGTATGCGAGGAATGGTGCCGCCATCAGCAGGATTGATGCGTGGACATGCTGAAGAAATAAAAGCGATACTCGTTGAAGAGGGTGTTGCAGATCAACCGGTCGGTGTGGATTATATTGAGCCTCCAATGCTAGCTGAACTAGAAAGAGCTGGTATCACAATTGTTGACGGTCAGCAGACAATGCTAGATGCCCGAGAGATAAAGAGTCAGGATGAGTTAATTCTTCTTAACCAAGCTGCTGCCATGGTCGATGGAACGTATCATATGATTTTAGAGGAACTTAAGCCAGGAATTAGAGAGTCTGATATAGTCGGGCTTGCAAACAAAAAACTTTATGAATTGGGCTCTGATGATGTTGAGGCTATAAATGCAATATCTGGTGAACGTTGTTCTCCACATCCTCATAATTTTACTGATCGTATTTTTCGACCCGGCGATCAAGCGTTTTTCGATATTATTCAATCATTTAATGGCTATCGTACTTGTTACTATCGTACCTTTAATATCGGTCGTGCTACAGATTCTCAAGAAGATGCATATAAGCAAGCTCGTGATTGGATTGATGCTGCGATTGAATTGGTTAAACCAGGGACTACTACTGACCAGATTGCTGCAATTTGGCCAAAGGCGGAAGAATTTGGTTTTGCTAACGAGATGGAGGCTTTTGGTCTACAATTTGGGCATGGCTTGGGGTTAAATCTTCATGAACGACCTGTAATAAGTCGCTTGGTTTCATTTGACCATCCTCTTGAGATTAAAGAAGGAATGGTCTTTGCGTTAGAAACTTTCTGTCCTGCTTCTGATGGAATGTCGGCAGCAAGAATTGAAGAGGAGGTAATTGTAACTGATAAAGGTTGCAGGGTTATTACACTTTTCCCAGCTGAAGAATTACCTATAGCTGCCAAATATTAATTTGGCCTTATAGCTAAATATTGCAAACCAATTTGGTTTTAAAACATTACCTGTCGGTAGTAATAGAAATTGTATAAATTATAACTAAGTGAGGGAGAACGCTTTGGCAAAAAAGCCGGGTAATAAATCATTTGAGGTTGATCTAGCAAATGATGATATTGGCGAAGAAGTGAGAATTAATTTATTTCGCCTACAGCTAGAATGTCGTCACGTCGAACAAAGAGCTAATGACCTCTTTCTGCAGAACTTAATTAAGGGTACTAGCCATCTGGGGTTAGGACAAGAAGCTATTGCGGCTGGATTCGCTGGGGCTATGGAATCAGATGATTATACTTTTTGTACATATCGGGGACATAATCATACTTTAGCTCGTGGTGCTTCTATGACCGGTATATTAGGTGAGCTAATGGGACGTGAATGTGGATTGCTTGGAGGTAAAGGTGGCTCTATGCACTTGACCAGCGTTGAGCATGGGGCAATGGGTTCCTACGCCATTATTGGGGCGCACCTTCCTATAGCGGTTGGAGCGGCATGGTCCTCTCAGTATCGTGGGTCAAGTCAGGTTACGGTGTGTTTTTTTGGAGATGGCACCACTAATATTGGTGCTTTTCATGAAGCCTTAAACATGGCTAAAATATGGGAACTTCCAGTTGTATTTGTATGTGAGAATAATCTTTATATGGAATATACACCTATCGGAAACGTTACTGCTGTTGAAAACCCAGCAGCTGACCGAGCGAGTGCTTATGGACTAGAATCGATAATTGTGGATGGTAATGATGCAGATGAGGTGTACCGCGTTGCTAAAAAAGCAATCACTAAAGCCCGGGAGGGTAAGGGACCTTCATTAATCGAAGCAAAAACTTACCGGCATAGTGGGCATTCTCGTGCTGACCCTGGTGATTATCGCCCGGATGGTGAGCTAGAATCATGGTTAGAACGAGACCCAGTTAAATCATATCGTCAACGATTGATTGATTTTGGATTTCCTAAGGAGGAAGTTGATTTATTGGAACAAGAAGTTCTTAATCGAGTGGATGAAGCTACTGAAACTGCTAAAAAATCATCTCCTCCCTCTGAGGAAGCAATAGTTAAAGACGTTTGGGCAGACGGGGGATCATCATGGCGGAATTAACGTATCGAGAGGCGGTTGCAGCTGCTATAGCGCAAGAGATGCGACGTGATGAGAATGTTGTTTTTCTTGGTGAAGACATTGGAGCTGCAGGAGGTGTATTTAAGACTACTGTTGGTTTGCTAGATGAGTTTGGTCCGTTAAGAGTACGGGATACACCAATATCGGAGCAGGCAATTCTAGGTGCTGCAATGGGAGCTGCAATGACAGGTCTAAGGCCTATAGCAGAAATAATGTTTTCAGATTTTTTAGCTGTCTGTTGGGATATTGTAGCTAATCAGATGGCTAAAGCACGTTATATGACAGATGGGCAAGTTTCTCTCCCTTTAGTGGTCCGTACTGCTAATGGCGGTGGTTCTAGATTTGGAGCACAGCACTCACAATCTGTTGAGAACTGGGCAATGACGATCCCCGGGATAAAAGTAGTGGCGCCGTCGACACCAGCAGATGTTAAAGGTTTATTTGCTGCGGCAGTTCGTGATGATAATCCAGTATTATTTTTTGAACAAAAATCGCTCTACGCTAGTAAAGGTGAAGTCCCCGAAGGGGACCATGTGGAAGAGCTAGGCAAGGCTAAAATTTTACGAGAAGGTGACGATTTAACAATTGTTGCATTAGCACTGATGGTGCCTCGGGCTTTAGAGGCTGCAGAGCGTCTAGAGAAATCTGACGGTATATCAGCAACAGTAATAGATTTGCGTTCGCTAGTTCCCCTGGACACTCAAACAATCCTTGCAGAAGTGGCCAAGACTGGCAGGATGGTTACAGTTGAAGAAAACCCTCGTCTCTGTGGTTGGGGGGCGGAAATCTCGTCAATAGTTGCGGAAGAAATGTTTTATGAACTTGATGGGCCAATTGTACGTATTACCACTCCTCATATACCTCTTGCTTCTGCTGATCATTTAGAGGATATGATGATTCCTTCTGTACAACGTATATATGATGAAATCCGTAGAGCTTTTAGTTAGCTTTTTTAATATTTACTTTTAGGTTAAAATTTTAGGGAAACCCATGAATGTAATAATGCCTCAGCTTGGAGAAACAGTTGAAGAAGGTACAGTATCGATTTGGCATAAGAAGGTGGGAGATATTGTAGTTTCTGGAGAAAATCTGTTTGATGTATCCACCGATAAAGTTGAAATGGAGATCCCTGCTTCTACTAGCGGTGAACTATTAGAGATTCTTGTCCTGGAAGGGGAAACCGTAGCAGTTGGTGTTACTCTAGCAATAATTGATGATGGCTCTAAAGCTAATGAAGTATCAGTTGATATAAGCACTAAAAGCGAAGAAAACTTTAGCAATATTGATAATCAATCTACAAATCGATCTAAGATAGCCAAGGATAAAATAGGTAAGCGTGATTCGTTGGGTAACCCTCTCTCGCCTGTTGTGAGAAGATTATTAACAGATAACAACATATCTCCGGATGAAATGAGTGGGTCTGGTAGCGGGGGCCGTATAACTCGTGGAGATGTCTTGGCTTACTTGAATAATAATGTGGCTAATTCAAACAATGGTCAAAAAGTGGTGCCATTTGATAGTATTCGTAAGCTGACTGCTGAGCATATGAAGCGTTCTAAGTCCACTAGTCCACATGTATTACAAGCTATAGAAGTTGATTATTTTTCTGTAAATCGTGCCCGTTCAGTGGTTGGTGAGGTGTGGAAGGCACAACATGGCTTTTCCTTAACTTATCTACCTTTTATTGCAAAAGCTTTCTGTCAGGTCATAAAAGAATTTCCTAGAATTAATGCTCATGTTTTGGATGAGAGCTTGCTGTTGTTTGATAAGGTTAATCTGGGTATTGCAGTTGATTTAAATTTTCAAGGTTTGGTGGTGCCGGTTATAAAAAACGCGGATGATAAGTCCGTTGCAGAATTGGCTAAAGAAATATGGTCTCTTTCTGAAAAGGCTCGTAATAAAAAGTTGTTACCAGATGAAATGACTGGGGGTACTTATACAATCTCAAATTCAGGTGCCTTTGGCTCTCTAATTACCGCTCCTGTGATAAACCAACCTCAAGTAGCAATATTATCGACTGACGGCGTTAAGAAAAAACCCGTGGTATTAGAGACCGATATGGGTGAATCAATTGCAATTCGTCCGGTTGGTGTATTAGCTCAATCATTTGATCATCGTGCAATTGATGGTGCATATTCAGCAGCCTTTTTAAAAAGAATTAAAGACTATTTGCAGGATGAAGAATGGAATGTAAGTTTAGATTAGATTTAAAATCTATTATAAGCAGATAAATTTTTCTTTCTTATAATTTATTAATTAAATACCTATTTAGTTATTTTTACTGTTAGTACTAAAATTACGAAAGGACGTTAATTATGAATGATACACTTCAGGTTTTTGCTGCTGAGTGTCACAAAATTATCAAATTAGATTCAGGGCGAAGAGGTATAGAAGCAGTTCGTGAAAAACTAGAGCCTTTATTGTTAGATGAGGAATTTATTGCAACTTATTTAGGAGCTGATAATCACTCTGCTAGAAAAATTATCTATGAAGATTCAGAACTTGGGTTTTGTATTTTAGCTCATGTTTTTAAAGGATATAACGAAGCACCACCTCATGACCATGGACCGTCTTGGGCTATATATGGACAGGCGGCGGGTAAAACCGAGATGACTGAATACGATGAGGTCGGATCACATTCAGATGGCGAAATAGGAATAGCCAAACCCGTAAAGAGCTACACTCTTGAGCCTGGTATGGCAGTTGCTTATCAGGTCGGTGATCTACATTCACCCCAGCGAGATGGTGAAACGAGATTGATTCGAATGGAAGGGCAGAATCTCGAAGGCATTAAACGAGATAAATTCCAAAGAGCCTAGTACTTATGGACAACTAAAGAGTTTCAGCTGGGCGTTCAAAATCTTTGTCAAGATGTCCGCGACCAGCCTGTTCACCTTTTTCAAACATCCAGGCGTAACCATGTTTTGGGTTTGTTAGTATCTCCCACCAATTGTCATCTGGATCACAGATGAAAAAACAGTATGTACCGTGTTGGTCCAGAGGCCGAGTTATTTTTTTTATGCCCCATTTACCCTTCTGAGCTACAGCAATTTGGTGGGCTTTATCAACGTCTGCTTTGGTTAAAACATCAAGGCCGTTATGGTTAAGCATAGGCATTTCTTCTTTTGTTTTTACCTCTACTATAGCTATTGTGTTATTGCCTCCAAGTCGGCAAAGCAGGGAAATAGGGCTAGTTCGTATAACCTCCAGGCCAAGAAAATCTTCGTAGAACCTGCGACTTTTCTCTGTGTCGGTTGTTTCGAGAGTAGCGTGTGACAAAAAATTTAGTTTTAGTGAGCAGTTTTCTATGTCCAAATTAGCGGTGTTCATAATTATACTCCGAACTTTCATTAGTTTGTATTCTCAACTACTGGCAGATCTAAGCGTGATTTATAAATGCTGTCGTGATATATGGTATCTATTCCATGTTTATAAGACATATATTGGTGGGTAAATACAGCATCAGTCAATGGAGAATCTCCATTTGATATTTCTAATCGAATTCTATGTCCTTTCATGAAGACATGAGCTGTTGGATGAATCTCAATATCGAAACTATATATTTTATTGGGTATTAGTGGTTGCGGATTCTTGTGATGATAAAAGGGCTTGTATTTTTTACTCTTCATTTTATCCTTATTTCTATGAGATGCCTTTAGCCACCCTTTGGTTAGCGTTAAAAATGTTGGTTGATGTCCTTGATTTTGTTTTATGTCAGTCAGAGGGAACTGATCTGATAATTTTATTATAAAATCTGTATCAGGTTGATCGGAAGAAACAAATAATTTTAAAACAATTGGTCCTGCTATTTCTGTATTTTTAGAAAGAACATCGCTCGTGAAGGTTAACACGCGTCTAACAGGATCTGGGCCGAATTTACCCATGGCCACAACCCCCAGGCCCCATTCTGGGTCTGGGTACTCGTAGGAGGTTTTGTTCGCAGAATTTTCATTAGTGTCTTGGGGGTTATTTAAAGTTAGGCTACCATCATTCAGAGAATTAACACTGCCTGAATTATTGCTTGATAAGTAATATGAGATATATTTGGCTCGTTCAATTGGCCAATTATTTTCATTTCTATACTTGTTTATACCGCGAACAAAAATAGTTACCTTGGGGTCATCCATAACTCCATTATCAATTCCTTTTAGGTGGTAGTCATAAAAGGGTTTAAAAAAACGTTCATGAAATTCTGGTTGATCAAACATGTGTACAGCTTCATTTATATCTGCAGCTCCTGTAACCACTAATTTCTTAGGACATTTCAACTCTTCAAAAGCAGTTAAATTTCCTCTTAGATGTAATCCGACCTTACCCCAGGCACCGACGCTAAGTACTGGCACTTTAATTTTAGATAACCTAGGATGTGCCGCACGCTCGTCCCACCAATCATCATAGGTTTGATGACGCATTATTTCTAAAGCAATATCCGGTTCCATCGCTTTCCCGGTTTTGTCGCCTGCAGTTCTAAATATGTTGTTTGCTCTTACTAAATTGTACCACCATACAAAAAATTCGCTAAATATTCCTCCATTATACGCAGAATCACGGTACATATCGATCATACCGTCATAAGGTGCTATGCAGGTAAGGTGGGGGGGGTTTAAAATTCCCATAAACCATTGCGCCATTGCATAATATGATTGACCAATGCCGCCTATTTTTCCTGTTGACCATGGCTGATCAGCTATCCATTCTATTAAATCGTAGTAGTCTTGTTGTTCAGTTTTATCAAAAAATCCATAACTTCCTTCAGATTTACCACTGCCACGCACGTCTGCGTGAACATATGTGTAGCCTTGATCTATGTACCACTCTACTGGTCCAGTTTCTCTCCATTGGAATAAATTATGCACTGGGATGTCATCGGTATCGTATCTATATGGTGATATAGCGAATAGTGTGGGATACGACTTGTCATCATCCGGCTGATACAAGCGTAGGCTAATTTTAACCCCGTCTCGCATCTTCACCATTATATCATTGGTTATGCGCAAGACCTGTTTCCTCTATAACTTAAAGTTTATATACATTCATATTAAGTCTTACATTTGAAAAAAACAAATCACCCTGTACATTAGTTGGTTATAAATTAATATAACCGGTTTATAGCATGAATTGTTGTTCTTAAAAGCCAGATCTCTACTAATACACAATTTTATCGGAGCAGTATAATGAAATTAGCTAGTATAGAGGGTAATTCAAAAAAAGCGCACGTAGCCGTAGTAATTGATCAAGATCAACTCTTGGATATTCAGGAGTTAAAAAATGTACTACCGCAGGCAACTTTAATTCCTGAAAAGATGAAAGACTTACTTGCAGGTGGTGCAACTGTTTTAACTAAAATACAATATTGTTTAGATTATATTGGTAGTATGATGGATGATGAGCTGGAGGGGTTAAGGCAATCTAATATTTTATTAGATTGGGATGAAGTCTCTTTTCTTCCCCCTGTACCTGACCCAACAATTATTTTGTCTGTAGGTATGAACTACCATGCACATTTAAAAGAGATGCAAAATGCTCCTGCCTTACCTTATCCACCCGCATTTTTAATGACCCATTCGGCATTAAATGGTTCTGGCCAACCGATAATTGTACCCCCGCAATGTCCTGATAAAATTGATTTTGAAGGTGAACTTTGTTTTGTTTTTGGACGGACTTGCCACAACGTTACAGAAGAAGAAGCTATGGAATATGTAGCTGGCTACACTATAGCAAATGATGTGTCGGCACGTGACTGGGTGGAACCTGTTTTTACGGCAGAAAAACCGTTTGATGCTATAAGTGCCTGGGATAGGAACCTCTTAGGTAAGCAGTTACCTACATTTTGCCCATGCGGTCCAGTAATCGTAACTAAAGATGAAATAAACGATCCACATGATCTTCAGTTAACATTGAGGTTGAATGGAGAGTTAATGCAAAATTCAAAAACTGATGATTTAATATTTAATCTTCCACAAATAATAAGTTACTTTTCTAAATGGTACCGGTTCGGACCAGGAGACATAGTAACCACTGGGTCTCCTCCAGGTGTTGGAGCAGGACGAAAACCTCCTATATATATGAAACCAGGAGACGTGGTGGAAGTAGAAATTGAGGGAATTGGAAAACTTACTAATATCTTAGACAATGCTTAATTTTGAAGGAGAATACTATGCTTTTTGCTATTGCCCGAAGGGATAAACCTGGGATGGCTGATCAGCGAGCGCGATTGTTATCGGATCATGCGGATTATCAAAAAAAATTTATTTCAGTAATTGTTTATGGGGGTGGTCTAGTTACAGATAAAACTGATATTGATAAATTTGAGTATACGGAAACTGGTATCCGTGATGTTATTGGTAATATATTAATTCTTGATGTACCTGATCGAGCAACCGCAGAATCTATTCATAATGACGACCCATACACAACAGGTGGATTGTTTGAAACGGTTATTATTGAACCATTTCTACAACGTGTTCCTATAAAGAATTAACTAGCTTTAATTTTAATGATTGCCGGGAAATTAACCATGGTTAAAAAATGGTAGATAATACTGAACTAATAAAACTCAGCGCCCGAGAGGCTGTTAGGCTGTTAAAAGCTGGTGATGTAACTCCCATGGAGATGGTGGATGCTGCGGCCGAACGAATTAAATTTGTAGATAGTCATGTTAACGCTATACCTACGTTATGTATTGATGAAGCACGGGAGCAATCTAATAAACTAGAGGTTCCAGAACAAACTGGCCCTGGCTGGTTAGCTGGTTTGCCGATAGTTGTTAAAGACCTTAACGAGATTAAGGGGGTGCTGACTACATATGGTTCTCAGATTTTTTCTGATAATATTCCACTTAAGGATGAAATATCGGTTTCTCAGCTTCGACGCAGCGGGGCTATTTTTATTGGTAAATCTAATACCCCAGAATTTGGAGCTGGAGCAAATACTTTTAACGAGGTGTTTGGTAAAACATTAAACCCCTGGAATTTATCCTTGACTTGTGGAGGTTCATCTGGGGGTTCAGCTGTGGCTTTAGCTACTGGCATGGCGTGGTTGGCTACTGGCTCTGACCTTGGAGGTTCACTGAGGACACCGGCAAGTTTTTGCTCGATTGTTGGAATGCGTCCCAGTCCAGGTCGAGTTCCTCATGGACCAAGCCGTAATCCTTTTCAGCTATTATCAGTCGATGGACCTATGGGTCGTTCTGTGGGTGATGTTGCCCTGATGCTAGATGCAGAAGTAGGTAAACATCCGCATGATCCTATTTCATTAGAAGCACCTATGAAATCATTTCAAGATGCTGTTGATAATCCGCGGGCACCTCACCGAATTGGCTTTACACGAGACTTAGGAATTGGACCGGTTGATGGTGAAGTAGCAGATATATGTGCTTCTGCAGTAGCACGCTTTGCTGAAGTAGGAACTATTGTTGAAGAATCTGCACCTGACTGTAACGACATTTTAGAAATATTTCAGGCCTTAAGAGCTGCATTGTTTGTTGGTGTGAGAGGACCGCTGTTAGAAAAATATAGAGATTATTTAAAACCTGAAATGATATGGAATATTGAAAAGGGCATGTCTCAGTCAACTGGCGAACTCGCTCAGGCCTGGGTGGCGCAAGGAGCTCTTTATCAACGCCTTATGGAGTGGTTTGAGGATTATGATTTGCTCGTTTTGCCAACTGCTATTTCTCCGCCTTTTGATGTAAACAGGCGTTATCTTGATAAACTTGATAATCACGTTTTTAAAAACTATATTGACTGGGTATATTTATCGTATATTGCAACTCTCACATCATCACCTGCAATCTCAATTCCTTGTGGTTTTACATCTAATGGTTTACCGGTAGGTATACAGTTGGTTGGCAAACCAAGAGCTGAATCAGAACTGTTATCATATGCAGCTAAATTTGAAGAAATTCTGAATATGGACAAATATACTCCAATTGATCCTATTTCTATCAATATCTAACTTTTTAATAGTTATTGATAGTATAAAAATTTTGAAGTTCTGTTCTTGTTACCATCGTTTTCTCAATGTAGTTATTTGTTATCATGCGTTTACTAAGAAATGTTTATAATTTGCCCGATGATATTCGAGGCGCTGTGATAGTTATTGGAAACTTTGATGGCCTGCATAAGGGACATCAAGAAGTTATTGCAGCTGCGAGGGAAGTAGCCGATAAATCTGGATGTCCACTAGTGATGATGACCTTTAGTCCTCATCCTCAAAGGTTTTTTCAACCGGATGGAAAACCATTTCGACTTACTCCTTTTCGAGCTAAAGTTAGAGCAATAGCAGAATTAGGAATTGATATTTTACTTGTTTGTCGTTTTGATAAAAAACTTTCATCTCTATCTGCCGAAGAATTTTTAGAATCGATTTTATATAATGGAATTGGTGCTAGCCACGTAGTGGTTGGTCATGATTTTACTTTTGGAAAACAACGTTTAGGTAATCCTGAATTACTAAAACTTAAAAGCAAGAAATATGGGTTTAACGTTACAATTGTTGCCCCACAAAAAGACGTTTATGGCATAATTTATTCATCATCTATTATTCGGAGTTATCTTAATGATGGATTTCCTGAAAAGGCGGCAGCAACGCTTGGGCGACTATGGGAAATTGAGGGTCGCGTTATGAAAGGTGATCAGCGAGGAAGGACTATTGGCTTTCCGACTGCTAATATTGACCCAATTCAATATGTACAACCTGCATTAGGAGTTTACGCAATACGCGTCGGTGTTACGTTATTAGGAAATATCCAGTGGTTTGATGGGGTGGCTAATTTGGGTATTCGCCCAACGGTGTATGGCGATAGGATTTTATTAGAGTCTCACTTGTTTGATTTTGAAGCAGATTTATATGAAAAATATTTACGCATTGCATTTGTTGCTTATATAAGGCCAGAAGAAAAATTTAAGAACTTGGATGCACTAAAAACCCAAATTTCAATAGATAGCAAAAACTCTAGAAAAATTCTTTCAGACTTTTCATTAAAAAGTACAATATAATTAGCTAATTAATAATTATATAATAGATGAGCATAAATTCGGTAGTTGCCGATTCATCATAAGGTTAATATAAGCCATATCTATTTTATTTCAAATTATGATAGGGCCACTATCGAAGGACCTTTAATGACAATTGACTATAAAGATACAGTTTTTTTACCATCAACTGAATTTCCTATGCGTGCGGGATTACCAAAAAAGGAACCAGAAATTCTCGATCGTTGGATATCTATGGATTTGTATGCAAAACAACGGGAACTTTCGAAAGGTAGAGAAAAATTTATTCTTCATGACGGACCTCCGTATGCTAACGGGAACCTGCATATAGGACATGCACTTAATAAGATACTAAAAGACGTTATTAACCGATCTCAGCAAATGATTGGGAAAGACGCTAATTATGTTCCGGGATGGGATTGTCACGGTCTGCCAATAGAGTGGAAGGTGGAGGAGGAATATCGTTCTGCCGGTCGAAATAAAGATGAAGTGCCAATTATAGAGTTTCGTAATGAATGCCGTGAATTTGCAAAGAACTGGGTTGAGGTGCAGTCAAAAGAATTCCAACGTTTAGGTGTTATAGGTAATTGGTCCGATCCATACACTACAATGACTTATAAAGCCGAAGCGCAGATTTCACGAGAGATTAGTAAGTTCGCAATGAATGGAGGGTTATATCGAGGTACACGGCCTGTTTTATGGTCGGTTGTAGAGCGCACTGCGTTAGCGGATGCTGAAGTTGAGTATGAAGAGCATAAATCTCCTACTATTTACGTTAGGTTTCCGGTTATTAGATCACAGATTGAGGAACTTTCTAGTGCGGCAGTTGTAATATGGACAACTACTCCATGGACTATTCCCGGCAATAGAGCTGTCGCTTACGGAGATGCGATAGATTATGTTATATTTGATGTAATGGCTGTATCTGAAAAAGCCATGGCAGCCACAGGAGACAGACTTATTGTTTCCAAAGATTTAGTAGAAAACTTCTGCAGCGACTGTGGCATAGAAATGATTTCTAAAGTTTCTCAGATTAAAGGTTCAGATCTTATTGGAACTGCATGTTCTCATCCTTTGCAGGGAAAAGGTTTTGATTTTGATGTAAATATGTATGCTGGTGATTTTGTTACAACGGAAACTGGAACAGGTTTTGTACACATAGCGCCTAGTCATGGTGAAGACGATTATAGGTTAGGTATTGAGCACGGCCTGAAAGTCCCAGATATGGTTGATGAAGATGGAAGCTACTTCGATCATGTTCCTTTATTTGCAGGTTTAATTGTATTAACTGATGATGGCAAAGAAGGTAATGCTAATGGTGGTGTAATAAAAGAGCTTATTAGCTGTGGGCATTTAATGGCTAAGGGAAGCTTGCGTCATTCCTATCCACATTCATGGCGATCGAAGGCTCCATTAATTTTTAGAAATACATCGCAATGGTTTATATCAATGGATGTTAACGGATTACGAGATAAGGCACTTGCGGCGATTGATCAAACACGATTTGTACCCGCCGCTGGAAAAACACGTCTTCGTTCGATGATAGAAAACAGACCTGATTGGTGTATATCCAGACAAAGGGCTTGGGGTGTGCCTATCCCAGTATTTGTTGAAAAAAAGACAGGTGAAGTTTTACGAGACCAAGAAGTTTTTGATCGTATTGCAGAAATTTTTGAGGCCGAGGGTGGGGATTCTTGGTTTTCTAGTGAACCTTCACGTTTTCTTGGGGATGCTTATGAAGCAGATGACTACGAACAGGTATTAGACATAGTTGAGGTGTGGTTCGAATCAGGCTCTACTCACAGTTTTGTCCTAGAAGATCGTCCAGAACTAAAGTGGCCTGCTTCGCTCTACTTAGAAGGATCAGATCAGCATAGAGGTTGGTTTCATTCATCACTTTTAGAATCGACGGGAACTCGAGGGCGTGCTCCTTATGACGCAGTGTTAACACATGGATTTGTTATGGCCGAAGATGGTCGTAAAATGTCTAAATCTCTTGGAAACGTTGTTTCTCCGCAGGGAGTTATAGACAAAATGGGGTCAGATATTCTGCGTATTTGGGTGGTTAGTTCGGATTATTCAGAAGATTTACGGATCGGCCCCGAAATTTTAAAACATCAGTCCGATTTGTATAGGCGAATAAGGAACACACTACGGTTTTTACTAGGAAACTTAGCTGAGTTTGAAGAATCTGAGAGAGTTCCAATAACACAAATGCCTGAATTAGAACGATGGGTTTTACATCGTTTATGGGAACTAAATGCACTTGTCCGCAAATCTGTTGATAATTATGACTTCCATAGCTTATGGACTGCATTACATAATTTTTGTGCGGTAGATTTATCGGCTTTTTACTTTGATATACGAAAGGATGGATTATATTGCGATCCAAGCGATTCTCAAACACGTTTAGCTAGTCGAACTGTATTGGATATCTTGTTTAATCACTTAACAGCTTGGCTGGCACCAATTTTGTGTTTTACTGCCGAGGAAGCCTGGATTTCACGTAACGGCTATGACTCTGATACCAGCGTTCATTTACGAACTTTTCCAGAGGTAAGTGAAGATTGGAGAGATGATTCGTTATCTGCAAAGTGGGATAAAGTACGCCGTCTTCGGCGTGTTGTAACTGGGGCTTTAGAGATAGAGCGTATAGAAAAGCGTATTGGTTCAAGTTTACAGGCGGCGCCTGAAGTTTATGCTGATGGTGATACTATAGATGCTATGGTGGATATAGATTTAGCAGAAATTTCAATAACCTCTAAAGCAACACTGATTGCAGGATCTCCTCCGTCTGGTTCATTTTTCCTGGAAGACGTTCCTGAAATAGGTGTTGTTACTAAACTCGCTGTAGGCGAAAAATGTGCTCGCTGTTGGCAGGTGCTTGAGGAAGTTGGTAATAATAAACATAAAGATATATGTAATCGGTGTTCTGAGGTTGTTGAAAAACTTAATTATAACAAAAATTAATAGATAGTATTAGATTATGCAGCGCTATGCGCTTATATCCATTTTAGTTATTAGTATAATTGACCAGATATCTAAGCAGGTAATACTTGTCTATGTTTTTAATCCCCCTCGAATTATTGAGGTTTGTTCATTTTTTAATATTGTTCCGGTACTAAATACCGGTGTTAGTTTTGGGTTCTTTAGCGGTAGTTCCCAACTGGGTCGTTGGTTGCTTGTTATAATATCAGTGATAGTGGTTTTAGCTTTGTGTATATGGCTTATAAGAACTAGCTATGCTTTGATAGTTTTTGGATTAATTATTGTTATTTCAGGTGCAGCTAGCAATATAATAGATCGAATTATTTATGGAGCGGTAATTGACTTTCTTGACTTACATATAGCGGGTTTCCATTGGCCTGCATTTAATTTTGCTGATAGTTTAATTGTTATGGGAGTAGCAATCCTACTTTATGATGGATTTTTTATTTCACCTCGGAAATTAAAATAGATATAAAAGGCAATTATGTGTTAACGAAGTATTCAACGGAGTGGTTCTTTATGGGACGTTTGGTCCAGATAGATGAATATTACGAAAAACCTAAGATATTAAAGGTTTTTGGGCTGGCTTTTCTTCTAATTAGCGCCGTGTTTTTATTGGCTTCATGCGGAAGTTCTACAAAACGAGCCTTTGGTCTTGAAAGAATGTCTCCAGATGAATTCTCCGTTATTAAACGGGCACCTCTCTCACAGCCTCCCGATTATAAATTACGACCTCCAAGACCAGGGGCTGAAAGACCAGGTGTCGCGAGTCCTAGGGAGCAAGCACGAAGGGTTGTTTTTCTTGGTAAAGACGATCGTAATAAAAAAAGTAATACACTTAACATTAATAAGGGTGCGACCAAAGGAGAGTCAGCTTTCTTAAAGCGGGCTGGAGCGAGAAAAGTTGAGCCTAATATACGAAATAAAGTTGACCAAGAGAGTTCAGTTTTAGTAGATGCAAATCAAACGTTTGTAGAAAAGCTATTAGGCTTTGAAAAAGATAATGCAGAAATTGTTGATGCTGAAGCCGAAACAAAGAGACTGCAACAAAATAAGAAGCTTGGCCAAAAACCTACAAAAGGAAAACCGCCGTTCATTGATAGAAAAAAGAATCAGCTTTTTAAGTTCTAATTTTTTTAAGGGTTAGCTAAATTTCTTAATTATATTATGGCCCTTACTATACTTAATAATGTGATAAGAGTTTTTTAATGCCTAGGTGTCAAATAATTAGAATAAAAATATTTTTAAATTTTCTATTAAGCTTAATGTTTTTTTTATTAGCATCAGAAACTTCTTTCTCTCAGATCTTTAGTCCAACCACTTTTACATTGGAAAATGGTCTAAGAATTGTGGTTATTGAAAACCATAGAGCCCCAGTAGTCACTCATATGGTTTGGTATAATGTGGGGGCAGCAGACGAACCTCCAGGTAAATCTGGAATAGCTCATTTTCTAGAACATTTAATGTTTAAGGGTACAAAAAATCGTATGCCAGGTGAGTTTTCCAAAATTGTTGCACGCAATGGAGGTAGAGAAAACGCATTTACAAGCCATGACTATACTGGGTATTTTCAAATTGTTTCCAAAGACAAACTTGGGTTGATGATGGAGCTTGAGGCTGATCGTATGATGGGTCTAGTTCTAACTCAAAAAAATATTGATATTGAACGCCAGGTAGTAATTGAAGAGCGCCGTTCTCGTGTGGAGACTAGCCCTCAAGCAAAGTTAAACGAACTAGTAATGGCGACAACCTATATGAACCATCCTTATAGGTTGCCTGTTATAGGCTGGAAACATGAAATACAAGAATTGCAACTTGAGGATATTATAGGGTTTTACAAGAAATGGTATGCACCAAATAATGCGGTTTTAATAGTTTCCGGAGATGTTGGTCCTTCAGAGGTTTATGCGTTAGCTAAACTCTACTACGGAAAATTACCTGTAAAAAAAATACCTACACGAGTACGTCCATCAGAGCCAAATCACCATGCCCCACGTGAAGTGATATTACGTGACCCTAGAGTTCTACAGCCTGCTTGGTCACGACGGTGGCTAGCACCAAGCTATAATTCGCTTAATAAAAATCACGCTTATGCATTAGAGGTTTTTGCAGAAGTAATGGGCGGGGGAAGTACTAGCAGGCTTAACGTTTCATTGGTTGTTAGCCAGAAACTAGCTGTTTCTGCTTCAGCGTGGTACGCACCTAACACTTTGGAAACATCTACCTTTGTTGTATGGTTTAGCCCTCGATCTGGCGTTGATATGGATGTAATTTCGACCGCAGTTTTAGAAGAGCTGAATAAGGTCAAAAAAAATGGCGTAACTTTAAAAGAAGTTAATAGAGCTAAGCAACGTTTGCTAGATAGTGCTGTTTATGCACGCGATAGTATTGAAGGTCCGGCCCGTATTTTTGGAGTTGCTCTGACGACAGGTCAAAATGTTGATGATGTGGAAAATTGGGCTAATCGAATATCAAAGATCACGCCTGAACAGGTTAACTTGGCTGCACAGGCAGTTTTAAAAATAAATACTTCAACCACAGGAATTCTTTTACCTGTTGATAAGAAAAAGGGAGAATAACATGTTTTTTATTCTCAAAATTTTTCAAACAATAGCCTTAGTACTAATAGCTAATTTTATTTTTCTAGCTCTAACTACAGCTCATTCAATGCAAATTCAGCATGTTATTAGTAACGGAGGTATAGAGGCGTGGTTAGTGGAAGACCATAGCCTCCCAATAATATCAATTAAATTTTCTTTTCCTGGTGGCAGCGTTAACGATCCCTCGGATAAGTCAGGATTGGCAAATATGGCGACAAATCTTCTTGAAGAAGGAGCCGGTAATCTTGATGCCCAAAAATTTCATCGTCGTCTTGAGGATTTGTCTGTATCTCTTAACTTTGAAACATATAAAGACATAGTTTTAGGCAGTATGAAGACCTTAAGTCGTAATAGTGATAAGGCTTTTGGTCTTCTTAATTTAGCTTTGTTAAAGCCGCGTTTTGATGATGATTCGATACAGCTCGTTCGTGAACGAATTCGAGCACAAATAGCTAGAAATAAAAATGATCCCGGTAATATAGCTCAGCGTACTTTTTGGTCGCTGATGTTTCCAGATCATCCATATCGATACGAAAATCGTGGAACTGATAAAAGCGTTGTAAGAATTAATAAATATGATCTGCAATCGTTTGTAAGATTACATCTCGTGAAGACTGGTTTAATCGTTGGTGTAGCCGGGGATATTAGGGCAGATGAGCTGGCAATTTTGTTAGACAAAACGTTTGGTGGCCTTCCAAAAAGTTTATCAAAGAAAGGCATCGAGGATGTTAGTCCTAAGACAGAGGGTAAAGTAGTCGTAGTTGAAAATAATTTAACGCAGAGCAGCATTGTTTTTGGACAGATTGGTTTATCACGTAATCATCCAGATTATTATGCTATTTATCTACTTAATCATATACTTGGTGGTGGTGGCTTTACGTCGAGACTTTATAGGGAAATACGCGAGAAAAGAGGATTAGTATATTCAGTTTATAGTTACCTTTTACCACTTGATTATTCGGCCCTTTGGTTGGGTGCAGCTGCTACAAACAATGAATCAGTAAAAGATACCATTCAAATAATAAGATCTGAATGGTCCCGAATGCAGGACTTTCAAATTACGCAAGAACAATTAGAATCTGCTAGAGATAATATTAAAGGTTCGTTTTTGTTAAGATTTAATAGTACAGCTTCCATCGCTGGTATGTTATTAGAAATACAGAGAAGAGATTTGGGTATAAACTATGTTCAAAACCGTGAGAATATATACGATACTATAACTATTAATGATATAAATAGGGTAGCTAAAAAGTGGCTTAATCCAGATTTATTGACTTTTGTTATAGTAGGCAAGCCTGGTAATGTTTTTTCTTCTGAAGTGCTTAGAGAAAAATAATTAGTTTTTATATTTGTTCCCGATCTATATACTAGATAATATTTTATTAGTTTTTCTTTTAGGAATTTAATGTGTCCGTCACCTTGATTATTAAATTATATTGTAAATCGGGGATGTTAACCAATTATAAGACTTAACTCTTACTGTCTAGACTCGGGTTCTTATCGGTAAATTATACAAATGCACTATCAACAAGACATATCCGCTTGCTTATCATCGGCTATTGGTGACAGAGGTCTAAGTCAGAATTCTTTTAATAATGAAATTAAGAGAGTAAATGAGGCATTGAATTGGCTAAGAATAGAATTAAAATCAGGACATTTGCCAGCGTTTGATATTTGTCGACATACTGATGATATAGAAAATTTAAACGATCTTGCAAAAGGCCTGCGTAACAGCTGTGATACTATAGCTGTACTAGGTACGGGAGGATCAAGTTTTGGCGCTCAAACAGTTTGCGCTTTATCAAAAGCAGGCTCAGGTCCAAAGATTAAATTTTTAGATAATATAGACCCGTATACGATAGATTGTTTTATTAATGAAGCTAAATCTGAGCAATTAGGACTACTAATTATCTCCAAATCTGGGGGTACTATGGAGACACTTGCTCAAGCTATTACAATAATTCCCAAGATGGATGATTTAGGACCTAATAAAGTAATCGTAATCACCGAAAATAATGACTCTCCGCTAAGGCAATTTTCCGAGCAATTTAATTTAATGACACTTGACCATGACCCCAACATAGGTGGTCGTTTTAGTGTGTTTAGCATGGTAGGCATTTTACCAGCTTTAGTAGCTGGTGTTGATGGTAGAAAGTTCCGCGCCGGTGCATATGAAACTTTATCGCAGGCCTTACTAGCTGACCAGGTTTTAGATGTGCCATCGGCAGTTGGAGCTGCCGTATCAGTAGCTTTATATCGAGAGAAAGCAACTAGTATTTCTGTTTTGATGTCTTATAGTGATCGGCTTTCAAAGTTTTCTCAATGGTATCGACAGCTATGGGCTGAAAGTCTAGCTAAAGGCGGAGAAGGTATGACGCCCATAGCCGGTCTTGGCACGGTTGATCAACATAGCCAGTTGCAGCTTTATCTAGACGGCCCCAAAGACAAGATGTTTACTTTTTTAGCTCCTAGATATGGAGGAGTGGGTGCTAAGATAGATAATGAATTATCAAGAAAAATTGGCTTAGATTATGCTAAAGATTGTACAGTTGGGGATCTCATGGATGCGGCACATCAAGCCACTCATAGCTCATTAGTTTCTAAAGATCACCCTACGCGTTTACTAACTATTAATGAGTTAGATGAAGCTACTTTAGGAGCTTTAATGATGCATTATATGTTAGAGACAGTGATGGTAGCCAGACTTTTGGATGTTAATCCTTTTAACCAGCCAGCAGTGGAGGACGGAAAACTGCGAGCACAAGAATATTTAAAAGCTTAAAAATGACTATTCGTATGCTTCCTGACAATATTATTAACCGCATAGCAGCTGGTGAGGTAATAGAGAGACCTGCTGCTGTAGTTAAAGAATTAGTTGAAAACTCATTAGATGCCGGTGCAACTCAAATAGATGTTTTACTGAGAGATGGTGGACGCACCCAAATATTAGTGACTGATAATGGAATTGGTATGAACGTTAGTGAAATTACCCTCGCTGTTGAACGTCATGCTACCTCCAAATTACCAAAAAATGATTTAACTCTTGTTAAAACTATGGGATTTCGTGGTGAGGCTTTACCATCTATTGGCGCAGTAAGTAGACTAACGATAACTTCAAGACCCCAAAATGAAGAGGCATGGCAGATATTTATAGAAGGCGGTAAAAAGAACCTTCCGCAACCGGCGTCTCATCCCTACGGTACACAAGTTGAAGTTCGTGATCTTTTTTTTGCCACTCCTGCCAGACTAAAATTTTTAAAAACAGAACGAACTGAAATAGAACACGCGATAGATGCAGTACAGCGTTTGGCCATGTCTAATTACGATGTTGCTTTCACGGTTAGAGATGGTGATAGAGTTCGTTTTTCCTGCAATTCTGAAAGTGATCTTATTGGAAGAGAATCAGCCCTTCTTCGTCGACTTAGCAATGTAATGGGCCGAGAATTTTCTGAAAACGCACTGAATATTAGCGCTGAGCGCGAAGGTATTAAACTTTTTGGGTATGCAGGTTTACCAACGTTAAACCGCAACACAAGCCGTCATCAATATCTTTTTGTGAATCGTAGGCCTGTCCGTGATAAGTTGCTTAATGGTTCTATTCGTGCAGCGTACCAGGATTTTTTAGCACGTCAGCGTCATCCTTTGGTTGCCTTATTTGTGAGTATTAATTCCGAAAAGGTAGACATAAATGTTCATCCAGCCAAAACAGAGGTTAGGTTTCGTGATTCTGGTGTTATACGTGGTCTAATTGTAGGCTCTTTAAGACATGCGCTTGCGCAAGCTGGGCATCGGGCTTCTACTACTGTCTCTTATGCTGCCCTTGGTGCACTGAAACCTGAGGAAAGCATTAATGTTTCGGGCCGTACACAAGGTGCTTTTCACAGAATAAAGATGTTCAAAGAACAATCAGAGAGTATGACAGATTTCTACTCACCTTTATCTGAAAATATACCAGGTCTAGATGTTACACCTAATGCTAAAATTCCTACTTTTAACTCCGATCAGGAGGAAATTTCTTCTGTTGATCATCCATTGGGAGCAGCTAGAGCTCAGGTTCATGAAACTTATATAGTTTCTCAGAGTGAGGATGGAATTGTTATAGTGGACCAGCATGCTGCTCATGAACGTTTAGTCTACGAAAGGATGAAAAAGGCGCTTGAGGGAGGTGGTGTATTGAGGCAAGGTTTATTAATACCAGAAGTAATAGAGGTATCTGATTCAATTGCTACCCGATTAATAGAGCGTGCTGGAGAATTCTCTGAATTGGGCCTGGTTATAGAAAAATTTGGTAATGGAGCCGTGGTGGTGAGAGAAGTACCGGCATTGTTAGGGCAAACAGATGTTAGAGCATTAATTAATGATCTAGCAGATGATTTAGTGGAGATGGATAGCAATCTAGCGTTACGTGAGCGATTGGAAGAAGTATGTAGTACTATGGCTTGCCATGGTAGCGTAAGGGCTGGACGGCAACTAAATAATGAAGAAATGAATGCGTTATTGCGTGAGATGGAAGTAACTCCCCATTCGGGACAATGTAACCATGGTAGACCTACTTACGTTAAGCTTAAGCTAGCTGACATTGAGAAACTTTTTGGTAGACGTTAGAAACACATTTTAGAATTATTTTTTATATCTTTATTTATCCAAAGTACTCAACAAAATGCAGTTTTGTTGAGCCGTAGATTCTAAGTTCTATTTCTTTAAAAAAAGTTGGCCAAATAAAGTTAGCGTCTTTTTCAGTCTCTATAATAACTATACTAGATTTTCGTAGCCAGCCTGATCTAGATATTGCCATAATTCCGTCTAGTAAAATTTTTGATTGATATGGAGCATCTAGAAAAACAAAGGAACAGGAAACGCCATTTTTGGGTTTTGGTGGATTGGTTACATCTACCTGATAGATTTCTGTTGATTCTTCTTCTTTGAGACTAGCTATATTCTTTTTTATAATCTCTAGAGCGTATTTATTTATATCAAAAAAAGTTGAATGATGGGCACCACGTGATATTGCTTCTAGACCCAATGCGCCTGAACCTGCACAAGCGTCAAGAACTTGAGCACCAGCAATAGTATATTTAGATTCAATGATATTAAATAATGCCTCTCTGACCCGATTTTTGGTGGGACGGGTAGATTTACCATAAGGAACGTCTAACATCCGCCCTTTATGCCTACCTCCGATTATTCGCAGCATTAGCTCTTATATCGCCTGGTAAATTTGATGATAATACACGCGAGGGTATTTCCTCTACATTTCCACGGGCGAGTTTTCCTAATTGGAAGGGACCAAAAGATATGCGGATCAATCTATTAACGGAATACCCTAGATGTTCCATTAAACGTCGTATTTCACGATTTTTGCCTTCACGTAAAGACATGTTAATCCAAGCATTTGCTTTGACTTGACGTTCTAAAGTAGCAGTAACGGGACCATAACGTATGCCATCTATAGTGATACCGTTAGCAAGTTTATCAAGTTCTTTAGGGATTATTATTCCGTGTACTCTTACTCGGTACTTTCTTAGCCATCCTGTTTTAGGTAATTCTAGTCTACGTGCTAGAGCTCCATCATTTGTTAATAAAAGAAGTCCTTCTGAGTTCATGTCTAACCGGCCAATAGTAATAGTTTTACTTAGTTCTAATGGCAGACCGTCGTAAATAGTTGGTCTACCTTCAGGGTCTCGGCGGGTTGTTAATCGTCCTGTTGGCTTATGATAGCGCCAAATTTTGGTAGGTTGACGGTCTGGTAAGGGAATGCCGTCAATAATAATTTTAGCTTTGGTACTTATGTTTAGTGCAGGACTAGAAATAAGTTCTCCATCTACTTCAACTAATCCTCTTAAAATTAGCCTTTCAGCTTCTCGTCGAGAACAGAGACCTGCTCGTGCTATGATTTTAGCTACACGTTCATCTTTTTCATTTTTATTCATTATCGGTCTCTTTAGTGGACGAGCTGGCAACGAAAGCTTCGAATATGGCCTTATCACCCTCAGACACTCCATATTCTGGGTGCCACTGAACACCCAAACAGAATTTTTGACCTTTGGCTTCTATGCCTTCTATAATTCCATCTGGAGAAATTGCATTTATAGTTACTCCTAAAGGTATATCTTTAGCAGCTTGATGGTGGGCGCTATTAACTTCGAGTTCTTCTTTTTGCACTATTCTGTATAACAGGGTGTCTTTTGTGATTTTCACTACATGACCTGGTTCGTTACGAGGGTTGGGTTGTTCATGTGAGATAGAGCCATCAACTTCATCAGGTATGTGCTGAATTAAAGTTCCACCTAGAACAACGTGCAATAATTGCTGTCCGCCGCAAATACCCAATATAGGAATATCCCGAAGAATAGCCCTACGAGTTATAGCTAATTCAAATTTAGTTCGTTCGTCTTTTGTTGTAATTAAATGGTGACGCTGTTTTGATCCGAAAACTATTGGATCAACATCGAAGGCTCCTCCTGTAATAACTAAGCCATCTATTTTATCAAGATATAAATCGGCGTTTTCAGGCTCGTGGGGTAATGCTATAGCAAGTCCCCCAGCTTGAGTGATTGATTGACTATAGTTTTTACGCAATGCGTACCATGGCATATTTGAATATCCACCTGGTTCTTCTGAATCGAGTGTTATGCCTATAAGAGGACGGTTATATATATTTTTCATTTTAAACTTCTAACTCGGAATTGATATCGTTGCAATTTGAACATAAGAACGGCAAGTTCGGTTAATGCAAAATAATCCATACATGAATATTGCCATAGCAGAGGCAGAGGCAGCGAGTAAACGCGGTGATATACCGGTAGGTGCTGTTATAGTAGAAGCGGAGAGTGACAAAATATTAGCGCGTTCAGGAAATAGAGTTGACGTTGATATTGATCCTACTGGCCATGCGGAAATTATAGTATTACGGGTAGCAGCTCTGCAACTTAACACTCCTCGTCTTTCTTGTTGTGATATTTATGTAACTCTAGAACCCTGTGCAATGTGTGCACAGGCAATTTCATTATCAAGAATTAGAAGAGTTTATTTTGGTGCATATGATTATAAGGGAGGAGGTGTTGAGAACGGTGCTAGAATATTTAATCAGCCAACCTGTCATCACGTTCCCGAAGTAATCGGAGGTATCGAGGAAGTAAAATGTGCTAATTTGTTGAAATTTTTTTTTAGTTGTCGAAGAAAATAAGCCTAACATACAAATTAGTCATGTCGTTGTGATAATCTTAAATCTGATTCAACTGCTACAGTAGGGTTATAGAACGGCCGTTCTCCTTTTATGGTTACTCTATTACCTTTCCGTTCGTTAGGCCAATAATCCCAAAGAGCAAAGTGTTGTGTGCAGCGATTGTCCCATAAGGCTATTGCGTTTTGAGACCAGCGAAACCTAACCTGAAACTCTGGACGCTGCTGGTGTGAGTAAAGAAATTTTAGTAGCGCACTGCTTTCGGCAAGGGATAATTCGTTTATGCGCGTTGTAAAGCTTGGGTTAACATATAACGCCTGGCGTCCCGACTTAGGATGAGTTCTTACTATCGGGTGTTCTGCGATAGGATATATTTTTCCTGCGTCATCGATTCCCCTTTCAGCATAACGACCGCGATATAGGTGTTCTGATTCGTGTACGGCTGTCATGTTTGATAAAAACTCTTGCATCTTAGGAGATAACGTTTCTAAAGCTGAGTACATACTAGAAAAAATTGTATCACCACCTATGGTAGGAAGTTTATGTAACTGTAGGCAGGATCCTAGTGGTGGTTGTATGTCGCATGAGACATCACTATGCCAGCCATTACCGTCAGCAAACTTAGAATTTTTATGAGCATGTATAACAAATATTTCTGGATGCTTTTTCGATCGTGGAGCTGCTGGATGATAGTGTAGTTCACCAAAACGTTTTGCGAATGATATATGTGCCTCAGGGGAAAGCTGATCTTGGTCGCGAAAGAAAAGAACTTGGTACTTAGTAAAAGCTTCATCAATAAGTAAAAACTCGGAGTCTGATAAATTTTCAATATTGGAACCACTTATTTCTGCACCAATAAGTGCTGTCGTAGGTTGTATATGCATTTTAAAGCTCTCCTGAGTTAACCATAGATTCTATTTTTAGCTCTGGCTACCAATTGAGCCTTCTAAATTAAAGTTAGTATATTTTCTTTAGTATTTTTGTCTTATCTTGTTACTATAAATTGAAATATAGTTTCTTTGTTTTCTCGTCTGATTTTTAGGAAGTAATGTTGTTTAATGGATTTAGCTCATAAAGTTCTCAATATTGATGATCTTCGTAAATTGGCCCGTAGACGCCTAACTAAAGCTCTATTTGAGTTTTGTGACCGCGGTAGCGAAGATGAGATTGCAATGCGTGATAACCGAGCTGCGTTGGATAATATTAAATTAATGCCACGAATACTTAACGACGTTTCTGGGCGTGATCCATCTATTAAGCTTTTTGGTAAGCCTCAGACATTACCTCTATTAATAGGTCCTACAGGACCTGCCGGTTTTGTATGGTATCGTGGTGAA
>Ga0114999_10000598_pt1 | contig 53248 bp, 45 predicted proteins | sample ArcticOcean_MG_C_3_FD_89820 | JGI IMG/M metagenome (GOLD analysis project Ga0114999, IMG submission 89820) | Marine microbial communities from western Arctic Ocean - ArcticOcean_MG_CB8_126 | ecosystem: Environmental > Aquatic > Marine > Oceanic | place: Arctic Ocean: Canada Basin | collected...
ATCAGATAGGGGAAAGTTTTCAAAATGTAACACCAAATGTAGCAATCGCATGGATTTGGCGGTTACACGGCTTTTGAAACTGAAGGTAACTCTATGATTTATAGGGAAATCTCTAAAATATGGTGGAGGCGGCGGGAATCGAACCCGCGTCCGTCAGTTCTCTGCCTTCGGCTCTACATGCTTAGTTTCGTCTATGATTTGACCGCGTGACTAGCCCGACGAACAGGGATTCAGCGGCGAGCTTGCTTTGGTTTTAACTGCTTTGACCACAAGCGGGGTCTGGCAGCGATCCCATGAGACGTGCCCCCGGATTGAATACATGGGCACATTCGCCCCGGGGAAAGCTAAACTAAATTGTCCTTGCGGATTTTTTAGGCAGCTAGTGCGTAGTTTTCATCGTTGGCAACTAAGTTAAGTTGCAGCAATTGTTTTACGAGAGTTACTACCCTCTCGGCATGCACCTCGGGTTTCGCAACCGGCGTCGAAGCCAAGTCGCCCCCATTTTTGGGACAGGTCCGTCCAGATACTGCTGAACCCATCCAGACGTCGCAGCGCCGTTAACTAATCGTCGCCGCGAAATTCAAGTCTATTGCAAATCGGCCGTGATGCCCAAGCGATTAACCGCTTATCTGAACCAATTGATACATACCGTCCTACCTGCGTATATGTGTCACCGGTGGTCGACTTTCAAGAGCCGCTCCTTGTCACGATTCCACTCGCGGTCGCGGATGGTCGCGCGCTTGTCGTGCTCTTTCTTGCCGGACGCGAGCGCAATCTCGCACTTCACGTGGTTACCTTTCCAATAAACAGCCAGCGGAATGCACGCGTGGCCCTTGCGCTGGATCGCGCCAATCATCCGGTCTATTTCCTTGCGGTGCAGCAGCAGTTTGCGCGTGCGATTCGGGTCCGGGATGAAATGCGTGGACGTCGTGTTCAGCGGCGTGATGTTGAGGCCGAGCAGAAATGCCTCGCCACCCTTAACCAATACATAGGTGTCTGTGATCTGGGCCTTACCCGCACGCAAGGCCTTGACCTCCCAACCCGTCAGGACGATGCCGGCCTCGAATTTCTCGTGGAACGCATACTCATACCGCGCTTTGCGGTTGACGGCGATGTTGCCATTGCCGGTCTTGCCCTTCTTGTCCGCCTGTTTAGCCATGATTCGTCTCGATGCGTCGTGGTCGGCCGGCGCAACTACGGTTTGGCCGGTCATTATAGGATTGGCCGGCACGGTGTCTAGGTGAACAGTCTAGGTGGACGTAGAGGCGAACGGCGAGGTGGACGTCGCTTCAATGTAGAGTCGCCGGCCGGCAGTTGAGCCTGCCCGGTAATTCTCGCAGAATGCCGTTAAATCAAGGGGACGGCGATGGCAGCGAACCGCGAGTCTGTGCATGGAATGTGGTCGTCCCGGCTGATGTTCATCCTGGCCGCATCGGGCAGCGCCGTCGGCCTCGGCAACATCTGGCGGTTCCCCTACATTGCCGGCGAAAATGGCGGCGGCGCTTTTGTGCTCGTCTACCTTGGCTGCATCGCCCTCATCGGCATTCCGATCATGATGGCAGAGGTATTGCTCGGTCGCGCAGGGCGGCAGAGCCCCATCAATACGATGCGCGATGTTGCGTTGCGCTCGGGTGCCAGCCGGCACTGGGCACTGTTGGGCTGGATGGGTGCTGGCGCCGGTTTCATGATTCTCTCTTTCTATGGCGTCATCGCTGGTTGGGCGATGGCCTACATCGTCGAGCTTGGTTCCGGGGCGATGAACGGAGCGACCAGTGAGTCAGCGGCCCAGGACTTTGCCGACTTCACCGGCGACGTCACCCAGGTGCTCTTCTGGCACGGTCTCTTTATGTTGCTCACCATCTTCATTGTCGGTCGCGGCGTGGGCGACGGGCTGGAGCGCACAGTCAAATACCTGATGCCCGCACTCTTTGGCATGCTGGCCGTGCTCACCGGCTATGCAATGACCACGGGGCACTTCGGCGAAGGGCTCGCGTTTCTCTTCTCATTTAACATGGACAAGATGAGCTGGGCAGGCGTGCTCGTCGCCATGGGGCAGGCCTTCTTTACCCTCAGCCTCGGCATGGGTGCGATCATGGCGTATGGCGCGTATATGCCCAAAGACGTCTCCATTCGCTCCGCCGTCACGACGATTGCGCTTCTGGATACCGGCGTCGCGTTGATGGCAGGCGTTGTCATCTTTCCACTCGTCTTTGCCAACGGATTGGAACCCTCCGCCGGCCCCGGGCTCATGTTCATTACCCTGCCTCTCGCGTTTGGGCAGATCGCCGGTGGACAAATATTCGGGACCCTGTTCTTTGTACTCGTCACCTTTGCCGCTATTACCTCGTCAATCTCGCTGGTGGAACCGGCGGCGGCATGGCTCGTTGAGCGTGCGCAGATGACGCGCGTCAAGGCCGCCATTCTGGTCGGCGGCATCGCTTGGTTGCTCGGCCTTGGCTCGGCGTTCTCGTTCAACATCTGGCAGGACTACAAACTCGCAGGAATGACGTTCTTCGACCTCATGGACTTCGTGTCCAACAACATCATGCTGCCGGTCGGCGGCATGCTGATCGCGCTATTTTGCGGTTGGGTGATCGACAGCACGATCGCGCGTCAGGAACTCGGGATGAGCGAAGGTGCGTTCAAAGTGTGGCAGACGCTGGCGCGATTCGTCGCGCCGATCGCCGTGTTCGTGGTCTTCGTGGCGACCCTCTGGCAAACCGCGACCGCCTGATCATGGCCACGATTCCCTCGCGATTCGATCGATCGTTCTGACGCCGCATGCCAGAGATATCGCGTACCGCGCTCGTTTCCCACTCGCCGCTGCAAATGTTCAACGTGGTGAACGATGTGGACCGCTACGGTGAGTTCCTGCCTTTTTGCGAACGCGGGGAGCGCCTGTCCGGGGACGAGGCGACGGCTGTCTGCCGCGTTCATCTCAGGAAGGGGCCGCTCAGGCAATCCTTCACCACCCGGAATCGGCTGGCGCCGCCCGCGCGCATCGATCTTGACCTTGCGGACGGGCCGTTTCGATCTCTCACGGGCTCGTGGCGGTTTGATCAGATTGGGCAGGACGCGTGTCGGGTGACGATGTCGGTGCAGTTTGAATTCGCGAGCGCACTCATCGGGCGCACATTCGGCACCGTGTTCAAGGTCGTTACGGCGCAAGTTGTGGACGCATTCTGCGATCGCGCCGATGATCTGTACGGATGACTTCTCGACGCCCATTCTTATCGGTGGCTCGACCCAATGAGTGACACGGCAGACGATGCGGCACCAGTCACTGGCTCTATTGCGGTCGAGGTCGCTTACGCGGAACCAGATCAGCAATACCTGTTGCCGGTGCGAGTCCCGGTCGGGACCACCCTCATTGAGGCAGTCCATGCGTCCGGCATCGTCGGTGTTGCCGGCACTTCAATCATGAGCCTCGCGCGCGGCGTCTTCGGTGAAGAGAAACCCGACAACTACGTGCTTGGCGATGGTGACCGGGTGGAGTTCTACCGGCCGCTTGCCGCGGATGCGATGGAACAGCGTCGCCGGCGGGCGGCACGTCAGTCGTCGCAGCCCAGGGCTCACGACTCTGCGGATTGACCCTCTGCAGCGTTTGCATCGCCGTCGTCAGCGCTCTCGTCTGATGGGTCTTCTTTACGGGTCTGATCGCTGGCGCTTGCGGGCGGCACATCCCGATAGTTGCCCTCGAAGAAGCTCAGACGGTTGTCCCTGAAGTGAACGACAAGAGACCGCTGGATCATCTTGCGGCCGCTCACTTGAAGGGTGTTGATGTACTCCCATCGGTCCTGGTTCAGGCTGTCATCAATAATAGGGTTGCCCAGCACATACCGCACCTGGCTCTTGGTCATGCCCGGTCTCAGCCGATCGACCATGGTCTGCGAAACGAGGTTGCCTTGGTGGATGATCACGCGGTGCACGCCCGGAAACCGGATGGCCGAGCAACCGGCGATGCAGCCGAGGGCAACCACGCCAATCAGCCACCGGCTGGCGCGACGGCGCAAACGGTGCAGCGGGGTGTCGCGGGCGCCGGCGAGCGAGGACAAATTCTGGCGGGCTATCGGCTGATACAAATGGGCGTGCAGCAACAGTTTCTCGTGTCTTGGTACAGGGCAGCCTGTAATATTATCGCGAACGGGCGGCCAAACGGTATCAGGTAGTGTTGATGGATGAGTCCAATGAATGAAGGTACCCAGGAACTGAAGGATGCCGGGCTAAAGATTACGCATCCGCGCGTTAAGATCCTTCAGATTCTCGAAAGTTCCAGCATTCACCACCTGAGTGCCGAAGACCTGTACCGGCAGTTGATCCAGCGCGGCGAAGAGATCGGCATCGCCACGGTCTATCGCGTGCTGACCCAGTTTGAAGCCGCGGGCCTGGTGGTCCGCCACAATTTCGAGGGCGGGCACTCGGTTTTCGAGATGGCGCCGACCGAACATCACGACCACATCGTCTGCGTCAAGTGCGGTCGGGTCGAAGAGTTCGCCGATTCGGCCATCGAGCAGCGCCAGCGCGAAATCGCCGACGAGATCGGCTTTGAACTCACCGATCACAATTTGAATCTGTACGGGCTGTGCCCGGACTGCAAGAGATCGGTCGCCACCTGACATTTATCACGGCCGGTGTGGGTTCCTGCCACAGTACAAAGTTGGTACACCGGCGGTGAGACTTCATCGTCGAGCCAAAGCCCCCTCGCCCCCCTAGCCACCGCTCCCGGCTAACATTGCCCTCGCGTGTGCAACCGACTCATCAGTCATCTCGATGCCGCCCAGCATGCGCGCAATCTCGTCAACGCGTTCGGCGCCCGCAAGGTTGCACACCTGCGTCGCCCCGCTGCCGGTTTCTTTGCTCACCTGCAAGTGATGCTCGCCCTGGGACGCCACCTGCGGCAGGTGCGTGACGCACAGGATTTGCGTGTGGTTTGCCAGTCGGCGCAGCAGTTGCCCAACAACTTCTGCGACAGCGCCGCCGATGCCGACATCGACTTCGTCAAAGACGAGTGTGGGCACCGGTGATGTTTCGCTGACCACCACCTGGATGGCGAGGCTGATTCGTGACAGTTCTCCGCCGGACGCGATTCGCCCCAGCGCCTGCAGCGGCTGGCCGGGATTGGTGCTGATCTGGAATTCGGCGCGCTCAGACCCGTGCCGGGCGAACGCCGTTGTCGGATCAATGCGCGTCTCAAAAACCGTCTTGTCCATGCCCATGGCTACGAGTTGGGCGGAAACGGCGGCGTCCAGACGGGCGGCCGCTGCGAGGCGCTTCTTGCCAAGTTTGCGGGCGGCCTTATGCCAACGCGTCTCTGCATCGTCGCGTTCCTGGTTCAGTGCCGCGACATCGGCTTGTAGGTTGGACATGCGTTCGAGTTCCGCGTCGATCTCGTCTTTGCGCCCGGGAAGCTGCTCGGGCTGCACCTGATACTTGCGTGCCAGCTCATAGATGGTGCTGAGCCGCTCTTCAACCGCGCGCAGGCGCACGGGGTCTTCTTCCAGGTGATCGGTGAAGTGGCGCAGATCGGCCGTCGCTTCCTCTATCTGGATCTGGCCCGATTTCAAGAGGTCAATGACCGGACCGAGTTCACCGTCGATCGTTGTCAGCCGGTTGATGACCTGGGCGAGGGTTTGACCCAGGTTGTTGTCATCGGCGTCGAGCGCGGTCAGTGCCTCGGCGCAGGTGGCGATCATGGTGTCTGCGCTCGACAGGCGCTTTTGCTCGTCTGCCAGCACTTCGGCTTCGTTGGCCGCGACCGCCTTTGCGGCCAGCTCCTCTGCCTGAAACTGCAGTAGCTGCACGCGCGCCGCATGGGAGTCGTCACCTTCGCTCAACTTATCGAGCCTTGCCGTCAGCTCCTGATGCTGGGCATACACCCTCGCGACCGCCTCGGCTTCTTTGCTCGCGCCGGCGAATGCGTCCAAAAGGTGCAGATGCGTGTCACGGCGGAGCAACGAATGGTGCTCATGCTGCGAGTGCAGGTCGATCAGCATGTTGCCGAGCGTGCGCAGTTCATTGACGCTGGTCCGGGTGCCGTTGATAAAGGCGCTGGATCTGCCTTCCCGGTTGACTGTCCGCCGCAGGATCACCTCGGTCGCCAGGTTGTCGGTTGCGTCGCCATCGACCAGTTCACGTTCGTTCAGCCAATGCCTGATGCTCGCGTGCGCCGACCCGTCAGCCAGTTCAAACGTGGCGGCGACTTCGAGTCGAGGTCCGTTTGCGCCGATGGCGTTGCTGTCGCCACGGTTGCCAAGAGCGAGGCCCAGCGCGTCCAACATGATAGATTTGCCGGCGCCGGTCTCGCCCGTGATGACGGTCATGTTGCGCTCGAATTCGAGCTCCAGGCGGCGCGCGATCGCAAAGTTGTCGACGGTCAGGTGGCTAAGCATGGCCTGTCCATGATTGAGACTGAGTGCGGTGATGCCAGGGGTGAAGCCCCATTAAACCCGTATGTGCCATGCGATGCCGGTGTGTGAGAGATCGTCGAGTCCCGCGCGGCACAAAAGGTCGGGTGAACGGTACAACGCAGGGTTGATTTTAGCCGCATTTGATTCACTATTAGTCAATGGATGACCGACTAAGCGAACGCTCGCAGATCCTGCTCAAGAATCTGGTTGAGCGATACATTGCCGACGGCTTGCCCGTTGGCTCGAAGCTGCTTGCTGACAACCCGGATTTGCCGGTCAGCTCGGCGACGATTCGCAATCTCATGGCAGACCTGGAAGAACAGGGTTTTCTGCGTTCACCTCACACGTCCGCCGGACGCGTGCCCACTGACCTCGGTTACCGCTTCTTCGTCGACTCGCTGGTGGACATGCGCCCGCTCCCGGAACTTGATGTTGATGTGCTTGGGCGCAGCCTTGATCCCGACATGTCGGCCCACGAACTGGTTCAATCTGCATCCGGGATTCTGTCCGAATACACTCGCATGGCTGGCCTCGTCACGATTCCAAAGCGTGATCAGGTCCTGCTCCGTCACGTTGAGTTTCTGCGGCTGAATGAACGGCGGCTGCTGGTCATCCTGGTGCTTGATGATCATGAGGTGCAAAACCGCATCATCTACACCAATGAAGACTACACGGACGCACAACTCAAAGAAGCGTCCAATTTCCTGAATCAGTCCTTCATCGGCAAGAACATGCGCAGCATTCGCCAGCGTCTGGTCGCGTCTATGCAGTCGGACCAGGAGAGCATGAACCAGTTGATGGTGCGCACGCTCGACATCGCGAGCCAGGCGTTTGCCGAGGATGAAGCAGACGACTATGTGGTCGCGGGGCAAGAGAATCTGTTCGAAATGGGGCAACAACAGGCCCTGAATGATGTTCGCGATTTGTTCCGAGCCTTTTCGGTGAAGGCCGACATTCTGCATCTGCTTGACCGCTGCCTGGACACCGAAGGTGTGAAGCTCTTTATCGGTCAGGAGTCTGGCTACGAAGTGCTCGATGAGTGCACGGTTGTCACATCGCCCTATCAGGTGGCGGGTGAGATTGTTGGTGTGCTCGCTGTGATTGGTCCGACGCGCATGGCCTATGAGCGCGTTATTCCTATCGTCGATGCGACTGCCCGGGTGTTCAGCCGGGCGCTCGAAACCTCGCTCAAATAACCGCGCCCAGCCCGCTGCTAGCTGTGAGGCGCGCGGCACGAGCAGTTTTGTTGTTCTGATTTTGCTTGTTTGTTGTGCTGCTGCCGGACGGCGGGTCTTCTTCGCTGGCCCGTTTACGGCCATCAATCTGTAGCGTCGCGGCCGCGTTTTGAGCCAATGACCGACTGTCCACAGTGCGGATCTTCTCGGCCCTTCCATTCTCTCTTCCTGTCGCACTTCCTTTCGCCATTCCTTTCGCGCTTCCTTTGATGTGGGCGGCCGTCAGTGCGCAGGGCTTGAAAGCTGACGTCGGGACCCCATATTGACGCTCCGTAGGCACCTCGACTCGGGATCCATGCGCGCCGCAGAAGATCGCGCGAGACGAGGTCTCGGCTACACAACGGGTACGAACGGGAGAGAGTGGGAGACAGATATGGTTGATCCGGAAGACAACGCCAACCCTCAGGCAGACAGCGTGGACGCCCAGGCGACTGATGCGGCCGAGTCCGCAGAGCCGAACGCCGCAGAAGCGGCCGATGCTGACGCGCCGAGTGAGGATGGTGCAGATGACGTTGTTCTGTCGCTCGATGAGCTGCAAGACCAACTCGACAAGGCCGCGGCGCAGGTCGAGGAGTACAGGGACAAAGCGCTGCGCGCTGAAGCCGAGATGATGAATGTGCGCCGGCGCGCCGAAAAAGACGTCGGGAATGCCCATAAATTTGCCCTTGAGCGTTTTCTGCAGAGCCTGTTGCCAACGGTCGACAGCCTGGGAAAAGCGATTGACGCGGTCGAGCAGGCGAAAGGCGACGGGGCCAGCGAAGATCCGATGTACAAGGGGGTGACCCTTTGTCTCAAGATGTTGCTGGAGGTGATGGGCAAGGAAAATGTGGTTGTCATCGACCCGCATGGCGAACCGTTTGATCCCCAGGAGCACGAGGCCATTTCGATGATCGAAAGCCCCGACATGGAACCGAACTCGGTGGTGGCGGTCATTCAGCGCGGGTACAAGCTGAATGAGCGACTGGTACGGCCCGCGATGGTCATTGTTTCGCGGGGCCCGTCGGTTGAGGGGCCCGCAAAGGTTGACGAGCAGGTCTGACGGCATGTTTGACGTCAGGTCCGAGAGAAAGACCGCCCTTGAATTGTGGGTTAACGATCCAATATTGAGAAGCAGCACGCGACGACCCTTTGCCACCCCTGCCACCGCTGTATCAGGGGCGCAGTTGCAAGGGACCCGCCAGAAACCACTTTAGAAATGCCGGGCTCTGGAGTTCTGCAGAACGGAGATGACAAACATGTCGAAGATAATCGGGATTGACCTTGGCACGACGAATTCGTGCGTCGCTATTCTTGAGGCTGGCAAGCCCAAGATCATCGAAAACTCAGAAGGTGACCGCACCACACCGTCCGTCATTGGCTATGCCGATGACGACGAGATCCTGGTCGGCCAATCTGCCAAGCGGCAGGCGGTTACGAATCCTGTCAATACCCTCTTTGCGGTCAAGCGTCTGATCGGTCGCCAGTTCGAAGACGATGTGGTCCAGCGTGACATGGGCATGGTCCCGTACGGCATCGTCAAGGCAGACAACGGCGACGCCTGGGTTGAAGTGAAGGGCACCAAACAGGCCCCGCCGCAGATCTCGGCGCAGGTGCTGACCAAGATGAAGAAGACCGCCGAGGATTACCTTGGCGAAGAAATCAGTGAAGCGGTCATCACAGTGCCCGCGTATTTCAATGACTCCCAGCGCCAGGCGACCAAGGATGCCGGCCGCATCGCGGGGCTGGACGTAAAACGGATTATCAATGAGCCGACCGCGGCAGCGCTTGCGTACGGCATGGACAAGGCGACTGGTGACTCAACCGTCGCGGTTTATGATCTCGGCGGCGGCACCTTCGACATCTCGATCATCGAGATTGCCGATGTTGACGGCGAAACCCAGTTCGAAGTGCTCTCGACCAACGGTGACACGTTCCTTGGCGGTGAGGACTTTGATCTGCGCATCATTGACTACCTGGCTGACGAGTTTAAAGAGCAGCAGGGCATGGACTTGCACGGTGACCCACTCGCCCTGCAGCGCCTGAAAGAAGCCGCAGAGAAGGCGAAGATCGAGCTCTCAAGCAGTCAGCAGACGGAAGTTAATCTGCCGTACATCACGGCCGATGCGACCGGGCCGAAGCACCTCGTCATCAAAGTCACCCGGGCCAAGCTTGAGTCTCTGGTCGAAGACCTGGTCGACCGCACATTGGGGCCCCTGCGCACCGCACTCAAGGATGCCGGCCTTGGTGTCTCCGAGGTTGACGACGTGATCCTGGTGGGCGGGCAGACGCGCATGCCGCTCGTGCAGGAGAAAGTGAAGGGCTTTTTCGGCAAGGATTCACGCCGTGACGTGAACCCGGACGAGGCAGTGGCGATGGGTGCGGCAATCCAGGCCGGCGTGCTCGCCGGAGACGTCAAGGACGTCTTGCTGCTTGATGTCACTCCGCTGTCGCTTGGCATCGAGACGATGGGTGGCGTGATGAGCTCGCTGATCGACAAGAACACGACCATTCCGACACAGAAGTCGCAGGTGTTCTCGACGGCAGACGACAATCAGCCGGCGGTCACGATTCATGTGCTGCAGGGCGAACGCAAGCAGGCGGGACAGAACAAGTCGCTCGGCCGGTTTGACCTGTCAGATATTCCGCCATCGCCGCGGGGTGTGCCGCAAATCGAGGTGAGCTTTGACCTTGATGCCAACGGCATCCTGAATGTGTCTGCCAAGGACAAGGCGACGGGCAAAGAACAGTCCATCGTGATCAAGGCGTCCAGCGGCCTGTCGGACGAAGAGATTGAAGCGATGGTGCGCGACGCCGAGGCCAATGCTGAGGAGGACCGCAAATTTGAAGAGCTGGTGCAGACCCGGAATCAGGCTGATGGCATGGTTCACGCCACCAGGAAGACGTTAGAGGACGCGGCTGATAAGGTTGAGGACGCTGAGCGCAGCAGCATCGAAGCAGCTATCGCTGAGGTTGAAGAAGCGCTCAAGAACGACAACAAGGAAGAGATCGAAGAGAAGACGCGCAAGCTCACCGAGGCGTCATCTGCGCTTGCACAACGCATGTATGCTGAGCAGGCCGAGGCGGCCGGCGCGCAGCAGTCCGATGGGACCGGCGGCGGCGACGCCAGTGGCGGCGACCCGGACGCCGTTGATGCGGAGTTTGAGGAAGTCAAAGACGACAAGTAGAAGCATCTTTCGGTCAGGCGCGTGTTCGCACGCGCTTGTGTCGAGGGAAGCAAATTTTCGAGTAACGGCAAGAACGCGGGTCATACCGCGTTTTGCGCAATGAGGTGGTGACGACGAGTCTGCCAGCAAGCAATGGCGAAACGTGATTATTACGAGGTTCTTGGCGTTGACCGGGGCGCGGCCGAAAAAGACATCAAGAAGGCATACCGCCGACTCGCGATGAAGCACCACCCGGACCGAAATCAGGGTGACGAGGCCTCTGAGGAGAAATTCAAAGAAGCGAGTGAAGCAGCGGAAGTCCTGCTGGATGGGGAGAAACGCGAGGCGTATGACCGTTTTGGTCACGCGGCGGTTGATGGATCGCAAGGCGCGGGCGGGTTCGGCAATGCCGGCGCCGGCAATTTCGGGTCGATCTTTGAAGACGTTTTTGGCGACATTTTCTCGGGCAGTCGTGGCGGGCGCAGCCAGGCGCAGCGCGGATCTGACTTACGCTACATGCTGGATGTGGACCTCGAAGAAGCCGTAAAAGGCTGTAATCCCAAGATTAAGGTGCCGTCGCTGGTTGAGTGCAACGAGTGCCTGGGCTCGGGTGCCAAACGAGGGTCGTCGCCGATCGCTTGCGTGCAGTGCAGCGGTTCCGGCACGGTCACGCAGCGCCAGGGATTCTTTGCGGTGCAAACCACGTGCCCCCGTTGTCGTGGCGCGGGCAAGATGATCACAGACCCGTGCGCCAAGTGTCGTGGCCAGGGTCGCAGTGAAGAACAAAAGACGCTCTCGGTCAAAGTGCCACCGGGCGTGGATACCGGGGATCGGATTCGACTGACCGGGCAGGGCGAAGCGGGTCCTCGCGGTGGCCCGGCGGGTGACCTTTACGTCGAGCTCCAGGTGCGCGAGCACGCGCTATTTACTCGCGATGGCGAGGACCTGTACTGCGACGTGCCGATCAGCTTTGTCGATGCGGCGCTCGGCGGCGAATTAGAAGTGCCGACGCTGGATGGCCGGGTCAACCTCAAGATTCCCCAGGAGACCCAGACCGGCAAGCTCTTTCGCCTGCGTGGCAAGGGCGTCGACATGACCCAGGTCCGTGGTGGTGGCGTCGGCGACCTGTATTGCCGCGTCGTGCTCGAGACCCCGATCAATTTGTCGAAGCGGCAGAAAGAGATTCTCAGAGATTTTGACGACCAGACCGGTTCAAACAACTCACCGCGCCGCAGCGGCTGGTTTGATCGGGTGAAGAGCTTTTTTGACGATCTCTGAGAGGCACTGAAGACAAACCAGATGCTGGTGGCCTGTGACGGCCTGCTGTATCTTCATACGCTCCACGTCAGGACAAGCCCCTTTTAGCGCCCGTAGCTCAGCTGGATAGAGTGTTGGCCTCCGAAGCCAAAGGTCGCGCGTTCGAATCGCGCCGGGCGCGCCAATTAAATCAACGAGTTAGATGAGCGCGCGCGTGGAACTTTCGTGAGCATTGAGTGGCAATAGCGCATAGGCGGCGCGAGAGATTGGAGATCGAGGGTCGCGTAGCTCTGCGTCTGCCGGAGTGATGATTGGTCCCAAGACAGCTTAGCGGGAATTCTCGTCTCGGCTATGTCGCCCCCGGATAGACCGAAAGAGGCGTATGAAATCTGAGGGAGAAGTGAACGACAAGATCGACCGGCCTGGGTGCCGTGTTCACAACGCCGAACCTGAGCCAGAAATGGGACGCAGTAGCCGAAACTCACTTCGCAATCTGCCACGGGATGAAATTGTTCGGTCACAATACTGTCGATGTCGCGTGTGGCAGTTTGGTCCTCGAAATACGTGACGCTGCAAGCGGGCGTCAGCGTGCGGGCGCCGTCGTACTCGACGAAGTCGACTTCCGATTAACCGACCGCGGCCGTGGTGAGGGCGCAAGCGGCGATGAGCGTAGCGGCAGTGACAACCCTGTAGATATAGAGACGGGCGCCCATTGCGCTTGTTCATCCTAGGGTGAGTCGTGCGGCCACTCTGTTTGATCAGTTTTACGGCGTCAAGCTGTACAGACCCCCTCAGGACCTGTCCCGGGCTGACTCTCCGGGTCGTGCACCAACGCTGGCCCACCGGCCCAACGCATCAATCCACTGACAAGCTGGGTTACCATCACAATTCGCGATCCTACGACCGAAATGATTCATTGACGGAGTACATCAAGATGACGCGAATTGCTATTTGCGGCGCCGCCGGGCGCATGGGCAAGACCTTGGTCGACTCGGTCATCGCATCGGGCGCGACGGTAGCGGCGGGCATCGAGCGACCGGGGCACCCGCAACTCGGCAGCGATCTGGGTGAGATCGCAGGAGTCGGCGCGCTTGGCGTCGTGCTGGTCGACAACATCACCGCCGTGGCCGACGAATTTGACGTGCTCGTCGACTTCACGATTGCTGATGCCACGGAGCTGAATGTCGCGACGTGCCGCAAACTTGGCAAGCAGATGGTGATTGGGACGACCGGCCTGAGCGCCGCGCAAACCCTGGCACTGCACGCCGCCGCGAGCGACATCGGTGTCGTCTTCGCACCCAATTTCAGCATTGGCGTCAACGCCACGTTCAAGTTGCTGGAGGTCGCTGCGTCCATTCTGGGCGACAGTGCGGACATCGAGATCGCAGAGACGCACCACCGGCACAAGGTCGATGCCCCGTCGGGGACGGCGGTGCGCATGGGCGAAGTTATTGCCGATGCGCTTGGCCGGGACCTCGACGCGGTCGCGGTCTATGGACGAGAAGGCTTAACCGGCGAGCGGGATCGTCCCACGATCGGGTTTCACAGCCTTCGGGCCGGCGACGTCGTTGGCGAGCACACTGTGACGTTTGCAGGGGCGGGCGAACGGCTTGAGATTACTCATCGGGCACACTCCCGATCGAACTTTGCAGAGGGGGCCGTGCGCTCCGCAATCTGGGTCGCCGACAAGGGCGCAGGGCTGTACAACGTGGCCGATGTGCTTGGGCTCAGTTGATGTAACTTGACACCGCGGGCAGGCTCTCCTGCTGGCCTGACCCAGGGCGCTAACAGGTTGCCGAAAAGTGCTCTCCTGCACGCCTCAGAGTCGCGGGCCTCAGCCCGCTCGCGAGCGAACGAGACGGAAAGTCGTCTTCAGCGCGCTCGGTATGTGGTATCCGATCCGCGCTTCACATAGAATGCCCGCCCAGTGAAATCCCTCTGGATATGTATCGGTCTGCAGACCGATCAGCGCCCGCGCGTTAGCCGCAGGCGCTGATAGTGACTGCCCGACGTATCCGACCATCAGTTCCAGTCCTTTCGCGTCGAAAGAAAGCGACGGGCGGCTGGAAGCCGGAGAATCATCGTTGACCGACAAAGCGGTTTTGGCACTTGAGAACGGCGATGTGTTCAAAGGTGTCTCTATTGGTGCGCCCGGATCAGCCACCGGCGAGGTCGTTTTCAATACTTCCATCACAGGCTATCAGGAGATCCTGACCGACCCGTCGTACGCCCAGCAGATCATCACGCTGACGCACCCGCACATCGGCAACACTGGCATCAACCAGCAAGACATGGAATCGCGAGGAGTCTGGAGTTCAGGCCTGGTCGTTAGGGATGTGCCGAGTGCTGCAAGCAACTGGCGTCAGCAGATGTCACTGCCCGAGTTCCTGAGAGGAGAAAGCGTTGTTGGTATCGCGGAAATTGATACCCGGCGCCTGACCACGGTCCTGCGGGACCAAGGCGCTCAGAATGGCTGCATCCTTGCCGGTGAAGGTGAACTCGATGTCGACCAGGCGTTGGCTGACGCGAAGGCCTTCCCGGGGCTGGTTGGCATGGATCTCGCCAAAGAGGTCACAACAGCCGACGTGTATGCGTGGACCGACGGCGTGTGGCGGATTGACGGCACCTACCCGGAGGTGACCGATCCTTCCTTTCATGTGGTCGCCTACGACTTCGGGGTGAAGCGCAACATTCTTCGTATCCTTGTCGAGCATGGCTGTCGGCTAACGGTCGTTCCCGCCAAGACCACCGCCGCCGATGTCATGGCGCTTGAACCCGACGGCGTTTTTCTGTCGAACGGGCCTGGCGATCCTGAGCCGTGCACCTACGCCATTGAGTCGATTCGTGAGCTGTTGACCACCGGCGTGCCGATTTTCGGCATCTGCCTCGGATTGCAGTTGCTCGCCCTGGCCGCCGGACTGCAGACACGGAAGATGCCTCATGGGCACCATGGGGCAAACCATCCGGTGCGCAACGAGCAGGATGGTACCGTTTTGATCACGAGCCAAAACCATGGGTTCTGTGTCGATGAGGCATCGCTAAATGACACCATCCATGTAACGCACGTTTCTCTGTTTGATCAAACTATCCAGGGCTTTGCACTCCGCGATCAGCCGGCATTTGGTTTTCAGGGGCATCCTGAAGCCAGTCCTGGCCCGCATGACGCAGCCCCGCTCTTCGCTCACTTCATCGACCTTATGACAGCGTACCGATCATGATTCTGACTATGCCTGTGTCACCTGAACGGGCTCTGCCTTTTACCACGCGGACGACAGCATCTCACGGTGCCGGATTGCCGCGCTGTCGCGCCGGGACCACGGCAGCGTATTGCTTTAGTTCCATGAAAGGCTGACCGACGTGCCAAAACGTAGTGATATCAAAACTATTCTGATCGTTGGGGCTGGGCCGATCGTCATCGGCCAGGCTTGCGAATTCGACTACTCTGGCGCACAAGCCTGTAAGGCGTTGCAGGAAGAGGGCTACCGGGTCGTGCTGGTTAATTCAAACCCGGCCACCATCATGACGGATCCGTCGATGGCGGACGCCACCTACATTGAACCGATCGAGTGGCAGACGGTGGCAAACGTCATCGCAAAAGAACGCCCCGATGCCTTGTTACCGACAATGGGTGGACAGACTGCGCTCAACTGCGCGTTGGACCTCGCGCGCGAAGGTGTGCTTGAGGAATACGGCGTTGAGTTGATCGGGGCAACCAAAGAAGCGATCGACAAGGCCGAAGATCGACAGAAATTCGATGTTGCAATGAAATCGATCGGCCTCGCCACACCGCGCTCTGCTATTGCGCATTCGTTGACGGAGGCGCGTCAGGTGCAGGTCCAGTTGGGATACCCCTGCGTCATTCGGCCGTCCTTCACGATGGGCGGCACGGGCGGCGGCATTGCGTACAACCCGGAAGACTTCAGCGAGATCTGCACCCGTGGGCTGGACCTCTCGCCCACCAGCGAACTGCTGATTGACGAATCGCTCATTGGCTGGAAAGAGTTCGAGATGGAGGTGGTCCGCGATTGCAAGGACAACTGCATCATCATCTGCTCGATCGAAAATCTGGACCCGATGGGTATCCACACGGGCGATTCGATCACGATCGCGCCCGCGCAGACGCTGACGGACAAGGAATACCAGATCATGCGTAATGCATCGATCGACGTGTTGCGCGTCATTGGTGTGGAGACCGGTGGTTCGAACGTGCAGTTTGCCGTCGATCCGAAATCCGGCAAGATGGTCGTTATCGAGATGAATCCGCGCGTGTCGCGCTCGTCCGCGCTCGCGTCCAAGGCGACGGGCTTTCCCATCGCGCGGGTCGCTGCCAAGCTCGCCGTTGGCTACACACTGGACGAACTCGCCAACGAGATTACCGGTGGGGTAACCCCTGCGTCCTTCGAGCCGTCGATCGACTACATTGTCACCAAGGTGCCGCGATTCACCTTCGAGAAATTTCCACAGGCCGACAATTTCCTGACCACGCAGATGAAGTCTGTCGGCGAAGTGATGGCGATCGGTCGTACCTTTCAGGAGTCGCTGCAAAAAGCGATGCGCGGACTTGAGGTGGGCATCGATGGCCTGACGCCGATCATCTCAAGCGACGAAGAAGGCTGGAGCAGGACCTTGCTGCGTGAGTTGCGTGTGGCCGGTGGTGACCGACTCAGGTACGTCGCTGACGGCTTTCGACTTGGCCTGTCCAATGAAGAAGTGTTCGAGCTGACTGGCATTGATCCATGGTTCCTTAGTCATATCGAGGAAATCGTTGGTGCTGAGGCGGGGCTTTCTGGGCGCAATCTTGTCGATCTCTCCCGTGATGACTTTTTGCGATTGAAAAAGAAAGGCTTCTCCGATTCACGTTTGGCGACGTTACTGGGTGAAGTCGAGACCGATGTGCGCGCTTCCCGCCTTGCCCATGACGTCCGTCCGGTGTACCGGCGCGTCGACACCTGCGCCGCTGAGTTCAGTTCGTCCACGGCCTACATGTACTCAACCTATGAAGACGAGTGTGAAGCGAGACCGACGGACCGTGAGAAAATTATCGTGCTGGGCGGTGGGCCCAACCGGATCGGTCAGGGCATCGAGTTCGATTACTGCTGCGTGCACGCAGCGCTTGCGATGCGCGAAGACGGCTTTGAAGCGATCATGGTCAACTGCAATCCGGAAACCGTGTCGACAGACTACGACACGTCGGATCGACTGTATTTTGAGCCGTTGACTTACGAGGACGTGCTGTCGATTGTTGAACTTGAGAAGCCGAAGGGCGTGATTGTGCAGTTCGGCGGGCAAACCCCGCTCAATCTCGCCGAGGGTCTTGCGGCGGCCGGTGTGCCGATCATCGGCACTTCACCGGATGCGATTGATCGTGCCGAGGACCGGGAGCGCTTCGGGCACATGATCGAGAAGCTAAAGCTGCGACAACCGCCTAATAAGACCGTAAAGAGCATCGAAGAAGGTGTCGCGGCCGCGGACCAGATCGGCTTTCCATCAATCGTGCGGCCCTCCTACGTACTCGGTGGGCGGGCGATGGAAATTGTCTACAACACCGCAGAGCTCGAGCAATATCTGAAGGAGGCGGTCAGGGTAACGGGCGAGTCGCCGGTTTTGATAGACCGCTTTCTCGATCGGGCGATCGAGGTGGATGTCGACCTGGTGAGCGACGGCAAGGACGTCGTGATTGGTTCTATCATGCAGCACATTGAACAGGCTGGCGTGCACTCGGGCGACTCTGCTTGCTCCCTGCCGCCCTATAGCCTTAGCGCGGAGCTTCAGGAAGCGATGCGCGAGCAGGTCAAGTTGATGGCGATTGAGCTGGGGGTTGTTGGATTGATGAACGTCCAACTCGCAGTCGCCAATGGCGAGATTTTCGTTCTTGAGGTCAATCCAAGGGCATCGAGGACCGTTCCATTTGTTTCCAAATGCATCGGCGTGTCGCTCGCGAAGATTGCGGCGCGCTGTATGGCGGGTACTTCGCTGCAGGACCAGGGATTCGTCCGTGAGATCGTGCCCGACTACTTCTCGGTCAAAGAAGCCGTTTTCCCGTTTGCTCGCTTCCCCGGCGTCGATCCGATTCTCGGGCCCGAGATGAAGTCTACCGGCGAGGTTATGGGGGTTGGCAACAGTTTCGGTGAGGCCTATGGCAAAGCTGAGCGGGCCGCCGGCGAGGAGATTCCGTCTGGTGGTACTGCGTTCCTGTCCGTTCGTGGGAGCGATCAGAATGAAGCGGTCGAGGTTGCGCGCGACCTGATCGAACTCGGTTTCAACATCGTTGCCACCCGCGGCACGGCGAAGGTCATCGCTAATGCGGGGATTGAGGTGTCGGTGATTAACAAGGTTCTTGAGGGGCGGCCGCACATCGTGGACATGATCAAGAACGAAGAGGTGGACTTCATCGTCAATACCACCGAGGGCAAGCAAGCGATTGCTGACTCGGCAACGATTCGTCGAAGTGCGCTCCAGTACAAGGTATTTTACACGACCACTATTTCCGGCGGCGAGGCGTGCGTCGAGGCACTACGACACGGGCTTGACCGATCTGTGCACAGGCTGCAGGAATTGCACCAGCGGCTGTAGTGGAACTCAGCGGGACTGGACAAAAGTTCAGAATCCTCTGAGACTGTTTTGTCGGGCCAACGTGCCGGCGTTGCGTCCCCGCGCCGAAGCAGCAAATCAACCCCATTTTTCAACTCCCATTTTTGCGTGTGAATTCGATGGACAAGATTCCAATGACGGTAAATGGTGCGAAAGCACTTCGCGACGAACTGGAGCGACTGCGTTCAGTCGAGCGGCCAAGGATTATTCAGGCGATTGCTGAAGCGCGCGCACAAGGCGACCTTCGCGAGAACGCCGAGTTCCAATATGCCAAGGAAGAACAGGGCTTCATCGAAGGCCGCATCTCGGAGATTGAGGTGAAGTTGTCGTTGGCCCAGATCATCAACGTGCACGAGGTATCGAAAAGCGGCAAGGTGATCTTTGGCTGCACCGTGAGTTTGCTGAACCTGGACGACGACGAGGTTTCTTACCAGATCGTCGGTGATGACGAAGCCGACATCAAAGCGTCGAAGATTTCGATCTACTCGCCCATAGCCCGCGCACTGATTGGCAAAGAAGAAGGTGATGTAGCGACCGTTCGAACGCCCAATGGCGAAGTGGAATACGAGATCAGCTCAGTCGTTTACGTTTGAGGATGCGCTGACGGGGACGAACTGGTTCCTGTCCCAAAATTGTTATCGCCAATTCTTGGGAGTCGGTTTGCAAGCAAACCTCAAATGCTCTTGTAGAAAAGAGCCCGCAGAAAAGAGGCCTGTAGATAATGGCGGTGCATGTCTGCACCGCTCTCCAGTGCCCACCCCAGAACGACGTTCTGGGACAGGAACTAGCCAGGCCTCAGAACCTCTCGTCCGGATTTACGGTTGACGCAGAAGGTTAGACAGTCGAGGGTCTGGCTTTTCGGCCGCGCGGTAAATCAGAATGACATTGCCTACCGCCTGAATCAGGCAGGCGTCGAGGGCTTCTATTAGTTGCTGCGCTGTTGCATTGCGCGTGTCGCGTTCACCAACGTTGAGCTTCACTTTAATGAGCTCATGGTCGACAAGCGCGCGGCCCAACTCTTCGACGACGGTGTCTGATAGTCCGTTCCCGGCGACAGTGACGACGGGCTTCAACTGGTGGCCGATTGCGCGGTAGCGCTTGCGTTGCCTCGTCGTCACCGTCGCTCCGTTCATAGGGCATCTTCCTGGTTGCGGTTGGATTCAGGTTTCATTGTTAGACACGGCTGGGCCTGGTGACGACCGGTGCCAGTTGCGTGCTTGCCTGGGGCTGGAAGCAGCAGGTTGAATCGTTTTCCCCGTGGTGATTCCAACGACGCGATCCCGTCCTCAGGTCGCGGGGGCGCGATTGTAGCAGTTGCACCCGGTAGACTGTGAACTCGTAGATCGTGAATTGGGGATCGCAGATCGTGCGTCAATACGGGGCCAGATTGGGCTTGAGAAGCGCCCGACCGCAGAAGCACACGACCACAGCAGCGCACGACGACAGAGAAGGACTGGGCGCCGATGGCGAAGAAAGACAAGGCATGGCTGCATCGTCATGAGACCGACCCTTACGTGCAGAAAGCGCGGGCAGAGGGCTATCGGTCGCGGTCGGTTTATAAGCTGCTGGAAATGCATGAGCGCTTCAATCTCTTTGCTCGCGGCCAGACCGTTGTTGACCTTGGCGCCGCGCCCGGCGGCTGGTCGCAGGTGGCATCGCGGCTGGTTGGTGAGAGTGGTCGTGTCATCGCGACGGACATTCTGGAAATGGACCCCATTGCCGGCGTTGACTTCGTTTGTGGCGACTTCGCAGAAGAGGCTGTGGTGCAGCGGATTGAGCACCTGATTGCGGGTGCTGTGGTGGCGGTTGTAATCTCGGATATGGCCCCCAACTTAAGTGGTGTGAAGGCGATCGATCAGCCACGATCGATGTATCTTGTTGATCTGGCTATTGATCTGGCGTCAAACATACTCAAACCCGGCGGCTCTCTGGTCGTCAAGTGTTTCGAAGGTGAGGGCATCCAGACGGTTCGCGATCAGGTTAAGGGTGCATTCGGCAAGGTTAGAAACTTCAAACCCGCCGCATCGAGGGGTAAGTCTCGTGAAATCTACCTGTTGGCAGAAGGTTTCAAAGGGTAACAACGGGGCGAAATCGTGGCGAAGGCAGGTGTTGGAGGGCTTACAATAGGTGGGATTTACATACCGATTTGCACACAATAGGCCGAAGCAGGTGCCGGCAGTGCCGGTCTCAATGCAATTGGTGGCGTCTGACTTTTATAGTAAAGTGATCGGTCCCGCTCATCGGCGCGTTAAGAAGGGACAGCCGGCACCCGCTATTCTTAGACAGGGCCGGTGTTGGATGTAACGAGGTCGCCGTCAAGCGACGATGGAACGACTGCGGTATTAACGGCAAAGGGTAAACCATTGAACGATATGGGACGAAATTTACTACTGTGGCTCGTGATCGCTGCGGTCCTGCTGACGGTTTTCAATACCTTCAACGCCAGCGAATCCAGCGACGAAATTGAGTACTCGACCTTTCTGGACATGGTTCGACAGAATCAGGTCAAAGACGTCACGGTCGACGGTCTTACGATTTACGTTGAACGGCATGATGGTCGTACGTTCGAGACGGTCCAGCCGCAGGTGATGGACCCGGTCCTCTTCGACGAAATGCAGGATCACAACGTCACATTCAAGGGCAGAAAGCCCGAACAGCAGAGCATCTGGACCCAGCTACTGGTCGCCAGTTTTCCCATCCTGGTTATCATCGCCGTATTCATGTTGTTCATGCGCCAGATGCAGGGCGGTTCGGGCGGTCGCGGTGGCCCGCTGACGTTCGGCAAGAGCAAGGCCAAGCTGCTGGGCGAAGATCAGATCAAGACGACGTTTGCAGATGTTGCGGGCGTGGATGAAGCGAAGGAAGACGTCAAGGAGTTGGTCGAATTTCTGCAGGATCCGTCCCGGTTTCAGAAGCTCGGTGGCCGCATTCCCCGCGGCACGTTAATGGTCGGTCAGCCCGGCACCGGCAAGACGCTACTAGCGAAGGCGATCGCGGGGGAAGCGAAGGTCCCGTTCTTCTCAATCTCGGGATCGGATTTCGTCGAGATGTTTGTGGGTGTGGGGGCGTCCCGTGTTCGTGACATGTTCGAGCAAGCCAAAAAACAAACGCCCTGCATTATATTTATCGATGAGATTGACGCCGTGGGACGCCACCGTGGAGCGGGCCTCGGTGGTGGTCATGACGAGCGCGAGCAGACCCTGAACCAGCTTTTGGTTGAAATGGATGGGTTTGATGGCAACGAGGGCATCATCGTCATCGCGTCGACGAACCGCCCGGACGTTCTGGACCCGGCACTCTTGCGGCCCGGTCGTTTCGACCGGCAGGTTGTGGTCGCGTTGCCGGACATTCGCGGTCGTGAGCAGATTCTGAAGGTCCACATGCGCAAGGTGCCGTTGTCAGATGACGTGGATGCGAACGCCATCGCACGTGGCACGCCAGGCTTTTCCGGTGCAGACCTCGCCAACGTAGTCAATGAGGCGGCCCTTGTTGCTGCGCGTCAGAGCCGGCGCGTTGTCGGCATGGCGCAATTCGAACTCGCGAAAGACAAGATCATGATGGGCGCCGAGCGCAAGAGCATGGTCATGTCAGACAAGGAGAAGAAGAACACGGCGTACCACGAGGCTGGACACTGCATCGTGGGCCGGTTGGTGCCAGACCACGACCCAGCCTACAAAGTGACCATCATCCCGCGCGGTCGGGCTCTCGGGGTGACCATGTTTTTACCAGTCGAGGATCGTTATTCACTGTCAAAGCGCGCAATTCATTCGCAGATTTGTACCGCATTCGGCGGCCGCGTGGCAGAGGAGTTGACCCTTGGTGCAGACGGCATCACGACGGGCGCGTCCAATGACATTAAACAGGCCACCAAGCTCGCCAAGAACATGGTGACCAAATGGGGCCTATCTGATCTCGGACCGCTCCTCTTCAGCGAAGATGATGAGGAAGTGTTTCTGGGCATGTCCGCGGGTGCACAACGAATACAGGTGTCTGATGAGACGGCGAAACAGATCGATGCGGAGGTGAAATCCATCGTCGAAGATTGCTATCGCACGGCGCGCAACGTGCTGGTCGAGAACCGCGACAAGCTGGACAAGATGGCCGAAGCGCTGCTCGAATGGGAAACGCTCGACGCGAACCAGATTGACGACATCATGGGCGGCAGAGATCCGCGTCCACCAGCCGATTACAACGACACTGACACGCCGCAGGACGGCCCCGAACTACAAGACGATCCTGATCCCCGACCCAGCGGGCCGGTGGGTGGTCCGGCCGGGGAACACTAGGCCAGGCTCGCTGACGGCGGAGTCGAACGGGTGACATTGTTGGCCCTTGGGGCGCGGCAGTTCGCAACGCCCGCGGTCATGGGTATCCTGAATGTGACGCCGGACTCGTTCGCTGACGGCGGCAGGTACCGGAGTCTCCGTGCGGCCTATCAGCATGCAATGGCGATGCGTGACGCCGGCGCTTCCATTATTGACGTCGGTGGTGAGTCGACCCGCCCTGGCGCATCACCGGTTTCAACGGCTGAAGAACTGGACCGGGTCATCCCGGTCATCGTCGACATCGTGCAACTGGGCGTACCGGTCTGCGTTGATACATCCAAACCCGAAGTCATGCGCGAAGCTGTCAGAGCGGGCGCTGTGATGATCAACGATGTTCGCGCCCTGCAACGCGACGGTGCGCTGGAAACTGCAGCTCAGCTTGGCGTTCCGGTCGTACTGATGCATATGCAGGGTAATCCACGGACCATGCAGGTGCGACCTCACTATGACGATGTCCTGGCCGAGGTTATCGACTTTCTCAGGTCGCGCATCGATGCGGCCGAGGCGGCGGGTGTGGCGGATCTGGTGGTGGACCCGGGCTTCGGCTTTGGCAAGACCCCGGCCCACAACCTGATGTTGGTGAATCGTTTGGATGAATTTCGACGGCTGGGCCGGCCGATCCTGATGGGTTTGTCCCGCAAGGGCACGCTCGGCCTAGTCGCACCGGACGGCGAGCGCATAATTGCGAGCGTCGTTGGTGCGACGCTGGCGGTTGCCAATGGTGCGAGCATCGTGCGGGTCCACGACGTTGCCGCAACCGTTGAAGGGCTGGCCATGTATCAAGCAGTTAACGAAGAAGCAGTGCCCGCCTGTGTGGCGCAGCGACTAAATCCGTGAGCGATGTTGATGAGTGAACGAGCAGTGTTTGGAACGGACGGCATTCGCGGACGGGTCGGCGAAGCGCCAATTACCGCGGAATTCATGCTGAAGCTTGGATGGGCGGCGGGGCAGGTGCTCGCGGACAACGGCGGCGGTGAAATCCTCATTGGCAAGGACACCCGAATCTCGGGTTACATGTTTGAGTCAGCACTTGAAGCGGGTCTGGCTTCAGCGGGGGTTGACGTCGCATTACTGGGGCCGATGCCGACCCCGGCTATCGCCTATCTGACGCGAACATTTGCGGGCCGCGCGGGCATCGTCATCAGCGCATCACACAATCCCTACTACGATAACGGCGTGAAGTTCTTCTCAGGTGCCGGAACCAAACTGGATGACGGCATCGAACTCGCAATCGAGGCGGCATTGAACGACGACATGGTGATGGTGCCCTCTGATCGCATCGGCAAGGTTCGGCGCATCGATGATGCCGCCGGCCGCTACATTGAGTTCTGCAAGAGCTGTTATTCCGGTGCCGGCAATCTGCGGGGCGTAAAGATCGTCGTGGATTGCGCCAACGGCGCGACTTACCACATTGCACCCAACGTTTTTCGCGAGCTTGGTGCCGAGGTCATTGAAATCGGCGTCGCGCCGGACGGGCTCAATATCAATCTGGAGCGGGGGTCGACGTCGACTGGTGAACTGTCGCGCCAGGTGCTCGCGTCGGGTGCACATCTTGGCGTTGCTCTCGATGGCGACGGCGACCGGGTGATCATGGTCGATCACAAGGGTGAGACAGTCGACGGTGACGAGATCCTGATGATCATCGCTTCGCATCGCCGCCAACACGGTAGCCTTCATGGCGGCGTCGTGGGAACGCTAATGACGAACTTCGGGCTGGAGTTAGCGTTACGCGATTGCGACATTCCGTTTGCGCGTGCGGATGTTGGCGATCGTTATGTGCTCGCAGAACTCAAGGAGCGTGGCTGGAGTCTTGGGGGCGAGTCTTCGGGTCATGTGTTGTGCATGGACCTGACCAGCACCGGCGATGGCATCGTCTCGTCCCTGCAGGTGATCGCCGCCGTTCAAGCCGCGGATTCGACGCTGCACGAACTCAAGCAGCAGATGACCAAGTTTCCGCAGACAATGATTAACGTCGGTTGCAAAGATTCTGCCGGTATTATGGACAACGACGCCGTACGCGTTGCAGTCGCTGCGACTGAAAATGGCCTTGGCGGACGGGGTCGCGTGTTGCTGCGACCGTCAGGGACAGAGCCAGTTGTGCGGGTGATGGTTGAAGGCGAAGATGACTCGCGCGTTCGCGAACTCGCGCAGGAACTTGCCCAGGCGGTGGAGTCTGCGGTTGGCTAAGCCCGCACCGCGCCGCCGCGTTGGTTGCCTCAAACAGCCAAAGCGGATAGCATCTGCCGCCGTTTTGGAGGGTGGTCATGGTTAAGCCGCTCGTTGCTGGCAACTGGAAAATGAACGGTTCTCGCGACGCGGTTGACACGCTCGTGGCCGAAGTCGCAGCTGGCCTCGCCGCTGACCGCGCGATTGATTGCGAGGTGCTCGTTTGCCCGCCGTCGGTCTATCTGGAGCGCACGATAGCGGCTTGTGGAGAGGCGATCGCGGTGGGTGCGCAGAATGCCGAGTGGCGCGATGCAGGGGCGTTCACGGGTGAGATAGCGCTCGACATGATTCGCGACTGTGGCGCACGCTACGTGCTCGTTGGCCATTCCGAGCGGCGCGAGTACTACGGCGAGACGGATGAGGTTGTAGCAAGCAAGATGGCGGCTTGCATTTCGAAAGGGCTGCGGCCGATTCTGTGTGTTGGTGAAAAGCTGGTCGAGCGGACGGCAGGGCAAGCTCGGGCAGTCATCGAGCGACAAGTCGCTGCCGTTGCGGATCGACTGGGCGATGTCCTTTTCGCACAAGCGGACATCGCCTATGAGCCGGTTTGGGCGATTGGGACTGGCGAGACAGCGTCGCCGCAGCAAGCTAACGAGGCGCATGGCTGGATACGAAATCTGGCAGGTAGCGCGGCGAGCGATCTGCGAATTCTGTATGGGGGCAGTGTTAACGCCGGCAATGCGGCGGAACTGCTGCAAGAGGACAATCTCGATGGTGCCCTGGTTGGTGGCGCCTCACTGAAAAGCGCGGGTTTCCTTACAATCTGTAAGGCCGCAAGCGGAGCATAACGAATGGATCTTGGGATTGTTGAGAATCTGCTGTTGCTCGTCCATGTGCTGGGTGCACTGGCGATCATTGGCCTGGTGCTGATCCAGCATGGTAAAGGCGCGGACGCGGGTGCCGGGCTTGGTGCCGGGGCATCGGCGACAGTATTTGGTAGCGGCGGCGCTGGGAATTTCCTTACGCGAACGACGACGTGGATCGCGATTCTGTTCTTTCTGACCAGCTTCGGGCTCGCCTGGTTTGCGCGTCAGCACGCGGTCCAGGCGACGGACCTCGGCATACCGAAGCTGCAGGAAGTCCTGGTGGTACCGGCGGATACGTCCTTCAACGAATCTGAGTTGCCAGATCTGGGTAGTGATAGTACTGTCTCGGTCCCTGCGCAGAGCGAGGAGTCGGAGATCCCGCGATAGCGTTGCGCCGCGATGCATTACATTGGCGGGTATTGCAAATCAACATTGCCGAAGTGGTGGAACTGGTAGACACGCTACCTTGAGGGGGTAGTGGGGGTAACCCCGTGGAGGTTCAAATCCTCTCTTCGGCACCAGTTGATGCGTCGCTAGACCGATTCACAGTCGGTGCGACAGCATATGCAAACGGCTCTGGCTAGACCGCCCACAAATTGTGATAGGTGAAAGCTCACCTGGAAGTTTCAGGTGGACGGTTCTGGTAGGGGGTTGTGGTAGAGAGACCTAATAGAGGACTGCTACTTGGATCGACCTGATCGAATTCTTTGTTCCGCACTTTTCCTGTGCTTTTGCTTCGCATCGCATCGCTGCGTTTTCATCACCCCCATCGCGAGTCTGCGAGACCACTTATCGAAGTCGTTGATTGATTTGTGATTCAAGTTGACCCAGTCTGTGCGACACCACTATACTTGCGCCCCTTATTGATGCGGGGTGGAGCAGTCTGGTAGCTCGACGGGCTCATAACCCGTAGGTCGTAGGTTCAAATCCTGCCCCCGCTACCAAGTTTAAAAGGCCCCTACATGGGGCTTTTTATTAGCTTGGAACTGCCCGGGTCGTCTCTGGACGAATGTGAAGATGGCGGCACGGATGAAACTGGAATGGGCTTGTTTGCCCATTTTTTGTATCTGTTGATTGGGAAATGTGATCGGGACGGTGCTCGTGAAGTGTGGTCGGGAAATAATAGATCAAAAGGCTGGTTGGCAGAGATGGTCAGGGAGAGAGGTTAAAGGGTTTGACAGGGCGCGGATGTCGCGTGGGTGCCAACGGGCGTGGTGAATGACGATTTGAGGGCGATGATTGAGCCCGTGATCAGTCAACTGGGATATGGCCTCTGGGGAATCGAGTACCTGTCCCAGGGCAAGTATTCCGCGCTTAAGGTGTACATCGAAGCGGATGCCGGCATCACGGTTGACGACTGTGCCCGGGTCTCGCGGCAGTTGAGCGGATTGCTAGACGTCGAGGAGCCCATCTCGGGGAACTACACGCTGGAGGTGTCATCACCAGGTGTCGATCGCCGTTTATTCTCGATCGGGCAGTGTCGTGAATTTGCCGGGTCGCGAGTGAAGCTCAGCTTGCGGCGGCCCTACGAAGGCAGACGAAGGTTTGACGGACTGCTTAGCGGGGTCGAAAAAGACGAGGTTATTTTGCGTGTGGCGGACCAGGAGTATCTGTTCCCGTTTGAGGAGATTGACCGCGTGAGCGTCATAGCGGACCTCTAGGTTCTGGACAGGTTCTGCGGCGCCGATGAATTGGATGCAAGACGTTTTGGGTGAAGAGATCGGTGCGCGCTTCTGACTCAAGGGCCAGGACACGTGTGATGAGTTGCTGATATCAGAGAGAAAGTAGGCCGCGGTTGGTTACACCATTTGGTTGTATAAACGCAGGATGAGAGTCGGACGATGAGAGGCAAAGAAATACTGACAACTGTTGAAGTCGCCGCGAACGAGAAGGGCGTCTCAACTGAGATCATCTTCGAAGCGCTGGAACTCGCGCTCGCGACTGCGACAAAAAAGCGGTACAACGAAGAGGAAGTTGACTTGCGGGTCAATATCAACCGCGAGTCCGGTGAATTTGAGACGTACCGGCGGTGGGAGGTCGTGGGCGACAACGACGAACGAGAGTTTCCGGATGCGCAGTTACACATCACCGATGCCCAGGAAAAAGACCCTGTATTGGCTGTCGGGGACTTCTACGAGATAGAAGTTGAGTCGGTGGAAGATGCACGCATTGCGGCCCAGACGGCCAAGCAGGTAATCGTTCAGCGCGTTCGTGAAGCCGAGCGGGCACAGGTTGTTGACGCTTATCGACCCCGCATTGGCGAGTTGGTCAATGGTCAGGTCAAGAAAGTGACGCGCGAGGCGGTCATCGTTGATCTCGGCAACAATGCTGAAGCGGTCTTGCCCCGGGAGTTCTGGATTCCGCGGGAGACGTTTCGAATTAGTGATCGTCTGCGAGCGCTTCTGCTCGAAGTCAGACCGGAGGCGCGCGGACCGCAGCTCGTGTTGTCGCGAACGTCGCCGCGAATGCTCGAAGAGCTATTCAAGATTGAGGTCCCGGAGATTGCCGACGGCATCATAGAGATCATTGCCACCGTCAGGGACCCTGGAGCCCGGGCCAAAATTGCGGTCAAGACCAACGACGGACGTATTGATCCTGTTGGGGCTTGTGTTGGCATGCGCGGCTCGCGGGTTCAGGCCGTGTCGGGGGAGCTTGGCAATGAGCGTATCGAGATCATTCCGTGGGATGACAATGTCGCCCAGTTTGCTATTAACGCGATGTCAACGGCCGAAGTCATTTCCATCGTCGTCGATGAAGAGACGCGCAGCATGGACATTGCGGTGGGCGAGGAGAACTACCCCCAGATTATTGGCCGCTACGGACAGAATGTGCGCCTTGCGAGTGAGCTGACTGGTTGGGAGCTCAACATCATGACCGAGGAGGAAGCGGTCGCCAAGCATGAGGAGGAAGCGGGTGCCGTTGTAGAGCGTTTCATGGTGCAGTTGGATGTTGAAGAAGACGTCGCGATTGTCCTTGTCGAAGAGGGATTTACGACCCTCGAAGAGATCGCTTACGTCCCTATCGAAGAGATGAGCGGCATCGATGGCTTCGATGAGGAAATAGTTGAAGAATTGCGGAATAGGGCGAAGAATGCGCTCACAACGCTGGAGCTCGCCAACGAGGAAGAGCTAGGCAACGTTGAACCCGCCGAAGATCTTCTCTCGATGGATGGCATGGACACCCGGTTGGCGTACCAACTGTCAAGCATCGGAATCGCCACCCTGGACGACCTGGGTGAAGCGGATAAGTTCGAACTTCTCGAGATTGAAGGGATGGAGGATGAGCGTGCATCGGCGCTGATCATGACCGCTCGTGCGCATTGGTTTGACGAACTGGAAGATGAAGAATGAGTAGCCTCTCAGGCCGCATGAGAAGAGGAGTATAGATGGCGGATGTAACGGTATCTCAGTTGGCGGAAACAGTCGGTACGCCGGTTGACCGCTTGCTGGAGCAAATGAAGCAAGCTGGGTTGCCGCACCGACTTGAAGGGGATCAGGTTGCTGAAGACGAAAAGCATGTCCTTCTGACCCATCTCAAGAAGAGTCACGGTGCTGACGAAACGGCACCCAAGAAGATCACGCTGAAGCGACGGACCGTCAGTACGCTTAAGGCTGGCGGTGCCGCCGGTCGTGGCAGAACGGTCAATGTTGAGGTTCGCAAGAAGCGCACCTACGTACGTCGTGCGACAGCGGAAGCCGCGTCCAGTGAGCCGGTTGCTCCCGAGGTCGCGCCTGAGCCGGAGACAACGCCGCGTTTCTCGGACGAGGAAGCAAGGCGGCGCGAGGCCCATGCCCAAGCAGAGGCCGAGGCGGAAGCTAAGCGCGTGGAACAAGCGCGGCGGGTCGCCGAACTCGAAGCTGAGAAGGCAAAAGAAGAAGCCGAGCGCAAGGCCGTTGAGGAAGCCAAGAAGAAGCCAGCGACGGCGGCAACAGAGTCCGAAGAAGATAAGATCAGCGCCCGGAAGGACAAGCGCGACCGGCACGATCTGGATGACGACGACAAGGGTGCGTCAAAGCAGGCACGGCATGGCAAGCGCAAACGCCTGGACTACGTTGAAGAACTGCTGGAAGTCGAGGTGGTTGAAGAACTCGTTCCCGCGACAGAACCTGTCGAAGTGGTAGAGCCCGTGGTAGTTGTTGCCGAGCCGACCGCAACGCTTGCGCTCAGCCGCACCAGACCCAAGCGCCGTGCTCCGCGCAAGGTCGGACCGAGGCAAAAATTTCAGGCACCGACCGCGCCCGTCACACAAGAAGTGGAGTTGGGCGAGTCGATCACCATCAGTCAGCTATCACAAAAATTGTCGATCAAGGCCAACGCGGTCATGAAGACCCTTATGGACCTTGGCGTGATGGCGACCATCAATCAGAGTATCGATCAGGAGACTGCCACCCTCGTGGTTGAAGAATTCGGCCACAAGGTCAAGTTGATCGATACAGCCGCGGTCGAGACCGCGTTACAACTCGACGCTGAATACAACCCCGAGGACGCCGCAACACGTGCGCCCGTTGTCACCGTGATGGGTCATGTCGACCACGGCAAGACTTCCTTGCTTGACTACATTCGCAAAGCCAAGGTTGCCGAAGATGAGGCCGGCGGCATCACGCAGCACATTGGTGCCTACCGCGTAGCGACTGACCAGGGCGACATTTGCTTCATTGACACCCCCGGCCACGCTGCATTCACTGCGATGCGCGCTCGGGGAGCCAATTGCACCGATATCGTCATTCTTGTGGTCGCTGCTGACGATGGTGTCATGCCGCAGACCGAAGAGGCGATTGCGCACACCAAGGGCGCAGGTGCCACGATGGTGGTTGCTGTTAACAAGATGGATACGGAAGGCGCGGACCTCGAACGTGTGAAGAGTGATCTTGCGGCGAAGGACGTGATTCCGGAGGAATGGGGTGGTGAGATCCAGTTCATTCCGGTTTCAGCAATGACCGGCGCCGGCGTTGATGACTTGCTGGAAGCTGTGTCCTTGCAGGCGGAATTGCTTGAACTGAATGCCGTCGCCAAAGGCCCGGCGCAGGGCGTCGTGCTCGAGTCACGGCTGGACAAGGGCAAGGGCTCTGTGGCCACGCTGCTCGTACAAAATGGCACGCTGGCACAGGGTGACATCATTGTTGCCGGTGAGAATTACGGCCGTGTTCGGGCATTGACAGACATCAACGGTGAGCGCGTTACGTCGATCGGCCCATCAACACCGGTGTCTGTTCTCGGGCTTGATGGGACGCCGGGTGCTGGCGATCCGTTCACCGTAGCCAAGGACGAGAAAAAAGCCCGGGAAGTCGCCGAATTCAGGCGCGAGAAGGCCACGAGCAAGCGCTTGGGATCGCCGTCTGCCAATCTCGACACCTTCATGCAGGCATTCGGCTCAGAAGAGGTCAGCTATCTCAACATCGTGGTGAAGGCGGACGTGCGGGGCTCTCTCGAAGCAATCATTTCGTCGCTCGAAGAGTCGGGCAACGAGGAGGTTAAGGTAAAAGTTGTGTTCAGTGGCGTTGGCGCGATTACCGAATCCGACGTCAACTATGCAGTGACGGCCAATGCCGTTGTTTTCGGCTTCAACGTGCGCGCGGACAACGCCGCCAAGAAGCTGATCGAACGTGAAGGCATTGATCTGCGGTACTACAAGGTCATTTACGATCTTGTTGATGATGTCAAAGCCGCGCTCTCGGGGATGCTGTCGCCGGAAGTGCGTGAAGAGATCATAGGTATCGCACAAGTTCGTGAGGTGTTTGACTCCAAGAAATTCGGTCAGATTGCAGGCTGCATGGTGACCGAAGGGACGGTGTCCCGGGCGAAGCAGATCCGCGTTCTGAGAGACCATGTTGTCATCTTTGAGGGTGAGCTTGAGTCGCTCCGGCATTTCAAGGACGAGGTCCCTGACGTGCGTTCCGGCACTGAATGCGGAATTGGCGTTCGCAACTACAATGATGTCAAGACTGGTGATCAGATCGAGGTCTTCGATACCCGTGAGGTCGAACGGGTCCTGTAAGATCCTCTGCCCGCATGCCAAGAGAATTCTCCCGGGGTCAGCGGCTCGCTGACATGATTCAGCGTGAGTTGGCGCAGATCATCCAGCAGGAAATGCGCGATCCAAGGCTGGGCCTCGTCACGCTGAATGAAGTCAGGGTGAGCAGGGACATCGCCTACGCGGACGTCTACTACACGCGGTTTGGAACAGAGCCTGGCGAAGACGACATTCTGAACAAGGCGGCCGGCTTTCTGAGGAGCGAACTCGCCCGACGTCTCCGGACCCGAACGACGCCGCGTCTGCGATTTCACTATGACGAAAGCCTGGACGCCGGCGAGCATATGGACGCGGCTATCCGGACGGCGCGCGCGGGAGACAGTGATGCAATGGGTCAGGATGATGAACCGAGCGGACCGCCTGCGGTCGACAAGTAACAGGGGCTGAAGGTGCGGCGACGCGGCAGAAAGATTGATGGCATTTTGTTGTTGGACAAACCGCCGGGGGCGACCTCGAACGGCGCGTTGCAGCATGCAAAGCGGCTCTTTAGCGCGGCTAAAGCCGGGCACACTGGCAGCCTTGACCCGCTGGCAACCGGCGTTTTGCCACTCTGCTTCGGCGAAGCGACCAAGTTTTCGCAGTTCTTGCTGGAGGCAAACAAACGGTACCTGGCGGAGGTAACCCTGGGTGTGTTGACCGACACCGGCGATGCGGATGGCAAGGTCACAGGCGGGAGCCCGCCAGGCGTGTACACCGATGAGCGCATCGAATCGGTTCTCGAGATGTTCCGTGGCGAGATCGATCAGGTGCCTTCCATGTTTTCTGCGCTTAAGGTCAATGGCGAACCTTTGTACAAGCTGGCTCGACAAGGCATTGAAGTTGAGCGGAAATCGCGTAAAGTCACGATCTTCGAGTTGGACTTGGTCGAACGGCGTGACAAGTTGCTGGTTCTTGAGATCCATTGCAGCAAAGGCACGTACATCCGATCCCTCGCCGAAGACATTGGCAACGAATTGGGTTGCGGCGGTCATGTCAGCGCCCTCAAGCGCCTGCAGTCAGGTCCATTCCAACTTGAAGAGACGTACACACTCGACCAATTGAGTCGTGTGCGTGACGAATCAGGCCTTCATGGCCTCAACGATTGTCTGCTTCCCATCTCTGCGGCCGTTCAGGATTGGCCGTCGGTGGAAATAGCAGAGATAACCGCCTCGTATCTGAAGCAGGGGCAGGCGGTGCAGATCCCACATCCACCCACCAACGGCTGGGTCAGGATCTTTTCGGATGGTGCCTTTCTCGGCGTCGGTGAAGTCATCGATGACGGCAGGATAACGCCGCGCAGACTCATCAGCGGCCGGTAAGACACCTCGCCTCGTGTGGAGGCGCGCTTCACGAATCCACACTACTCAACTGGGCTGATCTGTAGGTATGCGCGGACCCGCCCTCACTCAAAAATGCATATTCAGGAGTCAAAATGGCACTCTCTGCTAGTGAGAAAGCTGAAATCGTTAAAGACTATTGCGGATCTGATGGGGACACCGGTTCACCGGAAGTCCAAATCGCTCTACTGACCGCGAATATCGACAAGCTGCAGAATCATTTCAAAGAGCATAGTCACGACCATCATTCGCGAGTCGGGCTGTTACGCATGGTTAGTCGTCGGCGCAAGCTGCAGCAGTATCTGCAGCGCAAAGACCTTGAGCGATACGCACGACTCATCAAACGACTCGGGTTGCGACGATAGCGTCAGCAGACCCGATGCCGGCCGACGGGATGTCGTCCGGCGAATTCAATTGGAGAAGAAAGTGATAAGAAAAACGTTTATGTATGGTGAGAGGGAAATGACCCTCGAGACGGGGCGCATCGCACGTCAGGCAAATTCTGTATTGGTATCGATGGACGACACGGTCGTTCTGGTTGCAGTTGTTGGTCGAAAAGACGTGTCCCCGAATCAGGCTTTTTTTCCCCTGACTGTTAACTACGAAGAGAAAACCTACGCTGCCGGCAAGATTCCCGGTGGCTTTTTCAAGCGAGAAGGCCGGCCGTCTGAGAAAGAGACGCTTACGTCTCGCCTGATTGACCGACCCATCCGACCGCTCTTTCCCAAAGGGTTTCTTAACGAAGTCCAGGTGCAGTGTCAGGTCATGTCGGTGAACAAAGATCTCGACGCAGACATTGCGGCGATGATCGGTGCGTCGGCCGCGCTGTCACTTTCCGGAATGCCGTTTGCAGGTCCGATTGGTGGTGCGCGAGTCGGCTTCAATCGTGATGGCTATCTGCTGAACCCCGGTTATGAAGCGCTTGCGACATCCGATCTCGACATGGTTGTTGCGGGCACGGAGTCTGCGGTACTCATGGTCGAGTCGCAGGCAGCAGAACTCACCGAAGACCAGATGCTGGGCGCCGTCTTGTTTGCACATCAGGAAATGCAGGTCGTCATCAAGGCGATCAAAGAGCTCTGTGAGGAAGTTGGTGTTACGTCCTGGGGTTGGCAGCCCGAAGCGGTCAACGAAACGCTCGCCGGTCAGGTCGCAGACGGGTTTGGCGATGGGTTGAACGAGGCGTACCAGATCAGTGACAAGATGGCGCGGCAGGATCGCGTCGCAGAGTTGCGCAGCGCTGCGGTCGAGCAGATAGCTGGCGGCGATGCGGATGTTGACGCTGGTGAAGTATCAGGCGCGTTCAGCGCACTTGAGAAGAAAACGGTCCGTCGCCGCATCATCGCGGGCGAACCGCGGATTGATGGTCGTGACACGAAAACGGTGCGCTCGATCTCGGTCGAGGTGGGCATTCTGCCCAAGACGCATGGCTCGGCGCTCTTCACGCGCGGCGAAACGCAGGCGATCGTGACTGCTACCCTGGGTTCGACCCGGGATTCTGCGATCGTCGATGCCCTCAGTGGGTCGTTCCGGGATAACTTCCTGCTGCATTACAACTTCCCGCACTACAGCGTTGGTGAAACCGGTTTCTCCGGCGGACCCAAACGCCGCGAAATTGGCCACGGTCGTCTCGCGCGGCGCGGTATCACTGCGGTTCTTCCATCGGCGGCTGACTGGCCATACACCACGCGGGTTGTATCCGAGATCACCGAATCGAACGGGTCGTCATCGATGGCTAGCGTCTGCGGTGCGAGTCTTGCGTTAATGGACGCAGGCGTTCCACTTAAAGCGCCAGTTGCAGGTGTGGCGATGGGTCTCGTGCTGGACGCGGACGGCTTTGCCGTCCTCACCGATATTTTGGGCGACGAAGATCATCTGGGCGACATGGACTTCAAGGTTGCGGGCACTGAGACCGGTGTGACTGCATTGCAGATGGACATCAAAGTTCAGGGCATTACCGAAGAGATCATGGATCAGGCCCTGGGCCAGGCCAAAGATGCGCGACTGCACATCCTCGGTGAGATGAACAAGGTACTCCCGGCCTCTCGTCAGGAAGTATCGGATAACGCACCGGTCACGGCCACGATGAAGGTTGAGACGGATAAGATCCGGGACATCATCGGCAAAGGTGGCGCCACCATCCGGTCGATTACTGAAGAGACCGGCGCGCAGGTTGACATCGCAGATGACGGTACGGTCACGATCTTCGGCGAAGGGGCTGAGTCCAAGAATGCCGCGGTGCACATGATCGAAGCGATTACCGCGGAAGCCGAGGTTGGGCAGATCTACACGGGTAAAGTGGTCAAGATTGCGGACTTTGGGGCATTTGTGAACATCCTTCCGGGCAAGGACGGTCTGGTACACATCTCCCAGATTGCCCAGGAACGTGTTGAGAAGGTGACCGATTTCCTGAGCGAAGGACAGGTGGTCAAAGTGATCGTCCTCGACGTTGATCGTGGCCGAATCAAGCTTTCCATCAAGGAACTGCCAGCCTCGGAGATGGCCGAGTCGGCGTGAAGCATCAGGTCACGTTCAGAATGACTGGATGGTGACCTGACTTTTCCTGGTGGTGCTGTGTCGAAGGGCATGGAAGGCATCGAAAGGCAAAAAAAGGGGCCGGCATTTTCCCCGGCTTTTTTTTGTCCGCGTCTTTTGTCCGCCTCGTGGGGGGCGAGTACGGCTTGAGCCGTTCTTCGTTCGAGGGCGGTTGAGCCGCCACTTTTCAGGTTACAGGGCTGTTGGTGATCAGGTCATCGACAACCGCAGGGTCTGCGAGCGTGCTGGTGTCGCCGAGATTGTCCAGTTCGTTGGCGGCGATCTTTCGCAGAATCCTGCGCATGATCTTGCCTGAACGCGTCTTTGGAAGACCCGGAGCCCATTGGATGACGTCAGGTTTCGCGATTGCGCCGATCTCGGTGCGGACCAGATTCGTCAGTTCCGTCAACAGCGCGTCGGTGCCTTCTGTGCCCACCATCAGAGTGACGTAGGCGTAGATTCCCTGGCCTTTGATGTCATGCGGAAAACCAACGACAGCAGCCTCGGCCACGGCGTCGTGCAACACAAGGGCACTTTCGACTTCTGCAGTGCCCATGCGATGCCCGGAGACGTTGATAACGTCATCCACCCGGCCGGTTATCCAGAAATAGCCGTCTTCATCCCGGCGCGCGCCGTCGCCGGTGAAGTAGTAGCCTGGATAGGTCGCAAAATAGGTATCGATCAGGCGCTGATGATCGCCATAGACGGTGCGAATCTGGCCGGGCCAGGAGCCCGTGATGACGAGGTTGCCGGAGGCGGCTCCCTCTATCAGATTGCCGTCGGCGTCCATGAGCGCGGGGGTGACGCCAAAGAACGGACGGGTGGCGGACCCCGGCTTGAGGTTTGTTGCGCCCGGTAACGGCGTGATCATGATGCCCCCGGTTTCAGTCTGCCACCATGTGTCAACGATGGGGCAGCGCTCTTCACCCACAACATGGTAGTACCACTCCCACGCTTCCGGGTTGATCGGCTCGCCGACGGACCCGAGAAGGCGCACGCTCGCCCGCGATGTTTGCGTGACCCAGTCGTCGCCCTGACTCATCAGGGCCCGAAGCGCAGTGGGCGCAGTGTAGAAGATGTTGACCTGATGTTTGTCGCAGACTTCCCAACAGCGTGCTGCTGTCGGATAGGTCGGGACCCCTTCGAACATCAGCGTGGTTGCGCCGTTGGCAAGGGGACCATAGACAATGTACGTGTGGCCGGTCACCCAGCCAACATCAGCAGTGCACCAGTAGATGTCGCCATCGTGATAGTCAAAGACATACTTGTGGGTCATCGCAGCTTGTAACAGGTAGCCGCCTGTTGTGTGCAGCACGCCCTTGGGCATGCCGGTTGAACCGCTGGTGTAGAGGATGAAGAGCGGATCCTCGCTCCCCATGGGTTCTGGCTCACATACATTGCTGGCCGCGCCGATGGCATCGTGATACCAAATGTCGCGCGAGGCGTCCCAGTTGATGTTACCGCCGGTGCGCTTCACCACGAGCACGGTTCTGACGTTGGGGCAGGCGGCAAGGGCCTCGTCTGTGTTCTGTTTCAGTGGTACAGGCTTGCCACCGCGCAATCCTTCGTCCGCCGTGATCACGGTTTGGCAATCGGAATCGAGAATCCGGTCCTGCAGGGCTTGCGGAGAGAAACCGCCAAACACCACCGAGTGCATGGCACCGATGCGGGCACAGGCGAGCATTGCGTAAGCGGCTTCCGGGACCATTGGCATGTAGATGCAGACGCGATCGCCACGTTTGACACCACGGTCCTTCAGGACGTTGGCGAGTCTGCATACCTGGTTGTGCAGTTCCCGGTAGGTGATCGCAGCGTCGACGGCAGGATCGTCCCCTTCCCAGATGATGGCAATCTGATCGGCGCGGTCAGCCAGATGGCGGTCAATACAGTTGTAACTGGCATTGAGTTCGGCGCCGACGAACCACGCCGCCTCACCTTTCTCGAGGTTCGATTCCGACAGCGTGTGCCACGGCTTGCTCCAGTCGAGAAACTCATTGGCCATACGTGGCCAGAAAGCATCGGGCTGATTTATGGACTCATCGTAGAGCGCAAGATAATTGGCATTGTCGATATGGGCGCGTGCAACGGCGGTGGCCGGTGCCGGATAGACTTTATGGGCCATAGCGATTTTCTCCCGCTCGATAACCTAGGGCCGCTAATGTGCCACATCAGGAAGGTTCAGAAAACCGCTCAATGAGGCGCCAGCGCGCCAGCCCAAGGTCGCGCGATCGGCAACCGGGGCTCGTCAGAAAATCGCGGGCTTCGGGTTGTAGAAATGACGGCCAGCCTGAACTCTCGGCAGGTAATCGAGCAGGGCCGCATAGTCAGCGTCGGTGTGGGCCAAATCGATGTCCTTCGCGTTGACGATGAGGAGCGGTGTGGCGTCGTAGAAATGGAAGAATCGCGCGTAAGCCTCAATCAGGTCTGTCAGATAAGCGAGCTCGATGTGTTGTTCCGAGGCGACTCCCCGCAACTGCACTCGTCCCATCAGGGTGTCGGCGGGCGCCTGCAGATAGATGACAAGGTCCGGCATTGGCGCATCGATGGTGAGGTGGTCATAGATGTTGTTGTACAACCCGAGTTCATCGCGATCCAGGTTGATCTCGGCAAACAGCCGGTCTTTTTCGATGATGAAGTCAGCGACGCGGACCGGTTGGAACATGTCCGCTTGTCGCAACGCCTGAATTTGTTGTGCGCGTTCGAACAGGAAGAAGAGCTGGGTCGGTAGTGCCGCTTGCCGTCGGTTCTGGTAGAAACGTTCAAGAAAGGGATTGTTTTCTGGCGTTTCGAGCAGAAGTTCGCAACCGAAAGTGCGAGCGAGCCTCCGCGCAAGCGTGGTTTTGCCCACGCCGATAGGTCCCTCAACCGCAATATATCGCGGGATGCCCGGCGTTTGGGTCAACGGTTGAAGGACCTATTGGGATCAGGGTTGTATTGAAGATCCGTGCGATTGCCATCGACATCATCAGCGTCAGTCTGGGTGGCGCGATTACCATCCGGTTCGTTTTCGGCAACGTTGCCGTTGATGTTGCCGTTCATGTCGGGCTCTACAGGTCCTCGGCCACTCGCCATTGGGCCATAGATTGGTTCGCTTCCACTCTGCATGGGGCCAATCGGTGCGTGCCTGGCAATCTTGGGTCGCCGTTGTCGTTGGTTCCCGTCCTTCTCCGGCGATCTGGATTGGCCTTTGCTGTTGCCGGGTTGGCTGTCACCGCGCTGGCTGTTGCCTGACTGGGTGTTGCCTGACTGGCTGTTGCCGCGCTGGCTGTTGCCGCGCTGGCTGTTGCCGCGCTGGCCGTTGCCGCGCTGGCTGTTACTGCGTTGGCTGCTACTGCGTTGGCTGTTACCGCGCTGACTGCTAGCGGACTGACTGTTACTCGGCGGACTGCTGCTGGACTGACTGTTGCCTGACTGACTGTTGCCGGACTGGCTGTCGCTGGACTGGCTGTCGCTGGACTGACTGTTACCGGCCTGGCTGTTCTGGCCAGCCTCGGGGTTGGTCCCCTTGGAGCGTCGCCGGGGTTTGCGCTTGCGCTTCTTCTTTGGTGGCCCTTCGCCGAGGCTTTGCACCATCTCCTGACGGCCGTCACCGTCTTTTTCCTGGTATTGCGTCCACCAGGCTCCCAGTCCCTCAAGTGGTTCGCCGGATTCCTCACGCAGGAGGAGAAAATCGTACGCGGCGCGGAATCGTTTGTGGGAAACGAGCGACTCGGCTCTTTTGCCATTCCTGATGGGAAGTCGAAATTGCAGATTCCAGATTTCGCGTGCCGGGATCGAGAACCGTTTCGGAATGGAGACCAGCAATTGCTGGGCTGCCAGGACGCGATTGCCTGCTTCCCAGGTTGCATCCACGCTGCTCAGGCCTTTTTCCTCCTGTGCTTCGCGTTCCTCAATGAAGGGCTGCCAAAGAATGGCGGCGATGATGAATGCGGGAGTAACAGGCAGATCTTCGCTGATTCGCCGATCCGTGCTTTGCAAGGCGAGTTCGGTCAAACGGGTTGAACGCTCGGGTTCCTTGTGGTTGCGAGAACCGGGGAAGAGCCACTGAAAGATGTCGTACTGTTCCATCAGGGTGTGGGTCGACAGCGCCTGACCGGACATAAACAGTTTAAGGAATTCTTCGAACAATCGCGCGGCGGGTACGTCCTGGAGCAGATGTCCGAGTTCCCGGATTGGGTCGCCGGTGGCTGGCTCGAAAGTGAAATCGAGTTTCGCGGCGAACCGCATGGCGCGAAGCATGCGGACCGGGTCTTCGCGGTAGCGAGCGGTCGGCTCGCCGATTAGCCGGATCACCTTGTTCTTTAGATCAGTTAGCCCGTCGACAAGGTCGGTCACCTTATTGTCGTCGGCGTTGTAGTACAGCCCGTTGATTGTGAAGTCCCGGCGAAAGACGTCCTCTTCGAAGGTCCCATAGTCATTGTCCGACAGGATCATGCCGCCGTCGCTCGTCTCAAGGTTCGAGTCAACTGCCTCGCGACTGGCACGAAACGTGGCAACTTCAACGATCTCCCTGCCAAAGCGGACATGGACGATGCGGAAGCGTTTGCCGACCATGCGGGAGTTGCGAAAGAGCTCTCGAACTTGCTCAGGGTGGGCGTCTGTCGACACGTCAAAATCTTTCGGCGACTTGCCGAGAAGAAGATCCCGCACGCTACCGCCAACGAGATATGCTTGAAAGCCGCTCTCGGTCAGTCGCTTCAATACCTTCAGCGCATTGATGCTGACGAGAGAGGTGTCGATTTTTGTGCCTGCGTCAGCAGGCATGGGTGTCGTTCATTGCGGGGCCAATTAGGCGACTTTCGCGCGTGGCGGATTCAGTTGTTTGATCGAGTCTGATCAGAAGACATGTTACCAAAATCTGCGGCGTGCGCAGAAATCACACGCATAAAAAAAGGGAAAAGTGTCCTTTTCCCTTTTAGCGAGCCAGTTATTATTCTTGTTCTGTCTTTTTCTTATTGTCAGGTCGTTCCTAAATCGAGTCCGGAATCCTTATTATTATTCCTGCGCACTAATATAGGCACCTATCGTGCCAACTTGATGTTCTGAATACAACCAACAACTTGGAGTTTGGCTCCAGCGCGGTGTACCTACTTTGTAACCATAAGTGACAGCCTGTCGGGTCGTTTGGTAACACTCTCGCCTCAGCGTTTGCGGCCGCGTTTCCGCGGAATCTTCATGCGTTGGCGCTTTTCCCAGAGATTCTTGCGTGAAATCCCCAGTTTTTGGGCGAGCTCGGTTTCAGTCATGTGGTCCTGATGCGTGAGGATGATCTGGCACGTGAACTCTTCCACAGTGAGATCGCCGTCGGCGGCGACATCTTCGAGTGGTGGCTGGGGGTCGGCGTCAATGGCGAGCAGGTCCGGCTTGATGTCGTCGCCATCGGCCAGGATCGCAGCACGCTCAATTGAGTTCTCCAGTTCCCGGATGTTGCCAGGCCAGCGATATTGCTGAATGAGCGTGATCGTTTCGCTCGCAAATTTGAGGTTGGGTTTGTGCAGGTTGGCGGCATGGCGTGACAGAAACTCACTGGCCAGCAACAGCAGATCGTCGCCGCGCTCACGCAGCGGTGGCAGTGTGAGTTTCATCACATGCAGGCGATAATAGAGGTCCTCCCTGAATTCGCCGATTCGGGTTAGCGCACGCAGATCACGATGGGTCGCGGCAATGAGGCGCACCGCAACCTTTTTGGTCGCGACCGAACCAACTTTTCGGACCTCGCCTTCTTGCAGCACGCGCAGCAGGCGCGCCTGGGCTTCAAGCGGCAGTTCGCCGATCTCATCGAGATAGAGGGTGCTGCCGTCCGCCGCTTCGACCAGACCCACCCGCGCCTGGGTCGCACCCGTGAAGGCACCTTTTTCGTGCCCGAAGAGTTCTGACTCAATCAGGGTGTCCGGTATGGCGGCACAGTTGAGTGAAATCATCTCCCGCTGTGACTGGGGACTGCCGGCGTGGAGCGCCTGGGCCACGAGTTCTTTCCCGGTTCCGGATTCACCAACAATCAGCACATTGCTCGATGTTGGCGCGATCTTGGCAAGTTTGGAGAACAGATCCAGCATGGCTGGACAGGATCCCTGCATGCCGCCAATGCGTGTCGCCTCCAGCCGGGGGGGCGATGAGGTGCCGGATGGCGCTAAGCATCTCGTCATAGTTAAACGGCTTGGCGATGTACTCGGCCGCGCCACGCTTCATGGTGTCAACCGCAGAGCGCAGGCTCGCATAACTTGTCATGACGAGAACCGGAACGTTGCCAGCGTGACCGATGACGTCAGTGCCTTCCCCATCCGGCAGGCGTAGGTCGGTGACAATCAGCGACAACTCGCGCAGATCGAAGCGCCGCGCGGCGGCCAGGGTCCCGGCCTCACAGGTGTCGAAGCCCTGGCGCTGCAGGAATCGGACGAGTGCAGTGCGGATGACTGTTTCATCCTCAATGATGAGGATGGATTGTTTAGGTGCGGACCCCTGGTTGGTCGTCATGGCGGCTGTCACGAGGGATGGATGTCGCAAATGTTCATGGTAAGGCGCGAGAGCGTTGGCCGTCGCAGCTTAGCCTCAGCGCCGAGCACTCCGCAACGTTGTGTCCGATGTGGCGGCGCGCGTCTCAGCATGCGATGTGGGGCTGTCTGCATCCGGAAAATAACGTGGTAGTTTGATGATGACCTGCGTGCCGGGCGTGCCGTCAGCATGAGGACTTGATGCTTTGATCTCACCATGATGTTCCTTGATGATGGTGCTTGCTATCGCGAGACCGAGGCCGGTTCCGGTGCCTGTTCGCTTGGTTGTGAAGAAGGGCTCGAACACGCGTTCGATGTCGAGATCTGGGATTCCGTGCCCGGTGTCAGAGATGTGCAGGGCGACATGCGAATCGGTTGCGTCTGTACGGATGGATACGCTTGATCCTAACTTCGAGGCATCCCGGGCGTTGGCGAGGATGTTGATCACAACTTGCGATAAACGTTGGGGATCGCCGCGAACGTATAGTCGCGAGTCGGCGTTATTGACCATTGCCACCGTGTGATGACTCTGCGACAGAGATAGCAATTTGATACTTTCATCGATGCACTGGTGAATCTGAACCGGGATCGGTGAGTGGGTAGTCTCGGTGCCGCCGCCATGCGCGAAGTTGACGAGGGTCTGCAGGATGGTCGAGACGCGCTCAGTCTGCCTCAGTATCTCATCGGCAAGTGTCTGCGTGTCGGAGTCCTCGAACTTGAGATCTTGTGCGAGGCAGGCGATGCCGGTGATGGGATTGCCGATCTCATGAGCAACGCCAGCCGCCAATTGGCCGATCGATGCAAGGCGCTCTTTGTGCAGCAGCTGCTGCTCGAGGAGGTGGGTTTCGGTAATGTCCTCTGTGACGATCACGGTGTCAGTGGATGGCGCCTCAAGCGGCGCCTTGTGCAGATTGATCAGTAACCTGGGTTCGAGGGGCACCTTGACTTTTTGCTTGCTGGGCGAGTCACTCAGCAAGAAGTCGTCAAGAATCTCGTTCCAGGGCTCTGGCAGTTGCAACGCAACGCCCCCGACAATGCGGTCGGATGGGATGCTTGTGAGAGCTTCCATCGCTCGGTTCCACGTCAGAATATGCCCGGTCAGCGAAACGGTGCAGACCGCCGAGGGCAGGTCTTGGAGAATTTGCCGGTGATATCGTCGCAGGGTGTCGAGCTCCGCGGCGAATCCCGTGAACTCGCGCTGGAAGCCGTCGAGTTGTTGCTCGATTGTGTGGACGGGGTCCGCAACAGGGCCCGTCGTCTTGTACGGCAGCAAGCGGTCAGTCGTTTGCCGCGCAATCGTCTGCCCGACGATTTCGGACACGTAGGCCTCGATTTTTTCGCGGATCTGGCGGAGCGCATGCGGACGCCGCTCGTCGGGTGACAGAGACAGTTCGCCCAGGATTCGGTGGATTGCCTGGGTTGCGAGTTCCTCGCCCAGGAGCTTGGTGAGCTGTGCCTTGATTTCGCTGACAGACGTGACGATCAGTTCGCCGTGAAGCTGGTGTAGCGAGTCTTCAAGCGAGCATTCGCGCGCGGCGAGCGCCTCTTCCGGGCTCTGTTTAGTCAGGAGTGACACGCAAATCAGCACAACCGTGTTGGCCGTGAGGGACAGCCTTGCAGCGTTGTGCCAGGACGCTTCGTTCAACTCGTAGAGAAGAGGTATGGATGCCACAACGTTCGCGGTTACAAGGTCGTTGATAAGAGGCAGCATCAATGTCAGAAACCACGTGATGGAGCCACATCCGAGCCCAGCCAGAAAACCAATGCGAGTAGCGCGCCGCCAATAGAAGCCAAGGATCAGGCCCGGCAGGAACTGAAGTGTTGCGACGAAGGCGACGAGACCAAGACTTCCCAGTTGTTGCTCCGGCACGAACAGACGGTATAGGAGGTACGCCGCGAGAAAAATCGTAGCGATCAGAGCCCGTTTGATTGTCAGGATGGAACGAATGACGCGGCCGCCCGGACGAGGTCGTACGAGAGGTAGCAGAACGTGATTCAAGGTCATTGATGACAGGGCGAGTGTGATGACGATCAGGACGCCGCTCGCCGCTGCCAGGCCACCAACAAATGCGAGCATCGTCAGTGGCGCACTGCCCAGGCGCAGACCGATGCCGAGCGCGTGGAACTCGGCGGGGCCGGTGATGCCAAGGGCGACCGAGGCGAGATAAATCGGTGGAATGGCGATGCTGAAGGCTAAGAGGTAAAGCGGAAATCCCCAACGCGCTGAGGCAAGTACACGCTCGTCGCTGTTCTCCGTGATCATCATGTGAAAGACATGAGGCATGGTGACGACGCCAGCGAAAAGCAGCAGTAGAAGCGACCGGGCAGCGCCTTCGCTGAGTTCCGATTCGCTGACGGCGAGTGACGTCTGGTTGGCGTCGAACCAGTTGCCGAACTCGGCAAAGCCGCCAAACACGCCGATCACGCTGCTGACGGCGATGACAGCGATCGCGATCAGCTTGATGACCGACTCGAGGGCAATGGCAACGACCAGACCTTCGTGCTTGTTCTGGGTCGAGATGTGGCGGGCGCCGAACAGAATGGCAAACACGGTCATCACCAGGCATGAGATCAAAGCGAATCCCGTTTCGGAGAGATCCTGGTTGAGCATGTGGATGGACACTGAGACAGCGTGAATCTGCAGGGCAAGGAGGGGCAAGACGCCTGCGAGCATGAGCAGTGTCACGGTGCCGCCGACTAGCGGCCCTGGGTAGCGAAAGGCGAAAATGTCGGCCAGCGAGCCAAGACCGTGCGCCTGTGCGATTCGTCACAGGGGGTTGATCAGGAGTGGTGAGAGCAGAAATGCGGCGCTCGCGCCGATGAAGTAGAGCAGATATCCAGACCCGTACCTGGCGGCGAGGCCGATGGACCCGTAGAAGGCGACTGACCCGGCGAACACGCCCAGCGACAGGACCCGGGTTGCAGGATGACGGACCACACTAACCGGCATCCAGCCGCGCTCGGTGATGTAGGCGGAGCCAAAGAGCAGCGTCAGGTAGCTGACCCCGACCATGAAGATCGCGCCGAGTTCGAACACCACGGTCAGGTGTCGATCATGTCGGTCGTCCTGGGCGGATTATTTTTTGTTGTGACGTGTTGATAGACGCCCGCGGCGATTAGAAGCAGGAATGGCACATAAACGATGTGCCACGAGACGAACGTCCGGTCATTCCACGTGCTGAGGCCGGGAACGAACACGAAAAAGCCAATGATGACGAAGGTGATGGAACGCTCAAGCACGCTGGCGGCTCGCTGCGGTGGTTTGGCTATTGTACAAGAGTGGCGGCCCCGGCTGACAGGGCGTGTGTTTGTTGACTTGCGAGCCACGCGGGCCATGCCTCAAGGGCAGCGCCAAGAAGTGCATCGCAGCTTTGGCCATCGAGCGGAGGCAGACCTAGCTTTGCGAGCGCAGAGCGCAGGTTCTGCAAAGCCTCATCGTTCGCGACCGCTGGCGCGTGCGTTTGTTTGCTGAGCTTGTCGCCGTCATCGCCAAGCACTAACGCATGGTGTGCATAGTTGGGATGAGGTAACGCGAGCGCGTCCTGCAACGCCAGTTGCCGCGGTGTCGACGGGAGCAGATCGAGCCCACGTACGACGTGGCTCACGCGCTGAAAGTGATCATCGACCACGACGGCAAGTTGGTACGCGTGCAAACCGTCTTTGCGCCGGATGATGAAGTCGCCCGAGTCGCGTTGCAGGTTGGCAAAGCAATCCCCGTACAGGCGATCGGTGAACCGTTGCTTACCTGCTGGGACCTTGAGGCGAAGACTCGTCGGCTCGTCTGGCGGGATGTCAATGTGCTCGCAGGTCCCGGGATAGATTGGGCCGACAGATCGCCGTGAGCATCGACAGCGGTACACCTGTTGCGGGATCTCAAGGCGGTCGATGGCCTGCGCATATGCGTCGAGACGCTTGCTTTGATAGAGCACCGGGCCGTCCCAATCGAGACTGTGCGCCTTGAGGGTTGCGAGGATCAACGCGGTGGCAGCGGGATCTTCGCGTGGGGGATCGAGGTCCTCGATCCGGACCAGCCAGCGACCACCGGCTGCGCGCGCGTCCAGCCACGAGGCAAGTGCCGAGACGAGCGAGCCCAGATGCAGGGGCCCACTTGGCGTGGGCGCAAATCGGCCGATATAGGGGGCCCCAACCGCGGTCATGTGCTTTCGTTAGGACTGGTGGCGCGCTGTGCGACGTTCGTCGACGACGGTGCTAGCCGAGAATCTGGCGTTCCTTGATCTCACCAAGCGTTTTGCAATCAATGCACTGGGTGGCCGTCGGACGTGCTTCGAGTCTGCGGATGCCGATTTCAACGCCACAGGACGAACAGAAACCATACTCATCCTGATCAATAAGGTCGATCGTGTGATCGATTTTCTTGATCAACAGGCGTTCGCGGTCCCGTGCTTTGAGCTCAAGGGCGAATTCCTCTTCCTGGCTTGCCCGATCAGTCGGATCCGGATAGTTCGCGGCTTCCTCCTGCATGTGAACGACTGTGCGATCGACGCCTTCCATCAGTTCATGCTTCCAGTTGAGCAAGATGTTGCGAAAGTGGTTCCGCTGACTCTCGTTCATGTAGTCTTCGGACTGCGTCGCGGTGTAGGGCTCGAATGCTGGCTCGGACTTTCTCCGCGTCGTTTTTGATTTCTTCGCGGCAGGCAATTTCACGATGGCCCGGATCTGGGCCTTCACGGGTTGGGTCTTGGCGATTGCAGGGGGCCTTTTGGCTTTTGCCCTGGCTTTGGTCTTTGTGGCCGATTTGCGACTGGACGCTTTGCCAGCAGAGGCTTTGCCAGCAGACCTTTTACTCATAGCAGCTTTGCCAGCAGAGGCTTTGCCAGCAGACCTTTTACTCATAGCAGCTTTGCCAGCAGACGCTTTGCCAACAGACCCTTTACTCATAGTAGCTTTGCCAGCAGACGCTTTACTCATAGCAGCTCTGCCAACAGACCCTTTACTCATAGCAGCTTTGCCAGTAGAAGCTTTGGCCTTGGTTGCCTTCTTCGCGGTAGCTGCTTTTGCGGTCACCACTTTGGTGGTGCTCTTTGGGGCTTTTTTCGCCTTGGGGGCAGCCTTCGTCGCCTTGGTTGCTGCATTGGCCGCCTTTGTTTCCGGAGCCTTGGCTTTCGCTGTCGTGGTCTTTGCTTTCGCCTTCGGCTTTTGCTTGGATGCGGCCTTCGGCTTTCGTTTCGCTACCATCTACGAGTCCCACTAAAATGAGGCAGCGAAACTTAACAGATCGAATTAAATTCGCCAAGCGGAGAAGGTGGAGAAACGCTCCGCAGCAATTGACGACAGACGTGACGACCCTACTTGACGAAATGGAGCGGAATTGATGGCGCAAAGACTGGCGGACCGCCTCCAGGAGATTGGTTCGTTCAAAGCGATGGACCTGCTTGCGCGGGCGCGCCAACTTGATGTCAGTGGCCATCGCGTCGTGCATATGGAGGTGGGGGAGCCCGACTTTCCGACCCCTGGCCCGATTGTTGAAGCCGGGCACCGTGCCCTGGCCGATGGTTGCACGCGCTATACCGACGGCGTGGGGCTTGAACAATTGCGTGAGCGGATCTCGGATTGGTACCACGACCACTATGGCCTTGCGGTCTCGGCGGCGCGCATCGTTGTAACCGCGGGCGCATCAGGCGCCCTGTTGCTGGCGAGTGCGATGGTACTCAATACGGGCGAGGGCTTGTTGATGTCCGATCCGGGCTATCCGTGCAACCGCCACTTTATGAAAGCGTTCCACGGTGAAGGTCAGCTGGTTCCGGTGACCCCTGACGACGGTTATCAGTTGTCTGGCGCGCTGCTCGAAAAGCACTGGCAATCCAACACGCGTGGCGCGCTGATCGCGTCACCTGCGAATCCGACGGGTGCGATGATCGGCGAGTCAGCCCTCAGATCGGTGCTCGACGTGTTGTCCGCGCGAGAAGGCTGGCTGGTGATGGACGAGATCTATCATGGACTGACTTATGGGTCGGACGGCTGGCAGGACTCTGTACTCGCGCTGACTGACGACGCGCTGGTCATCAACAGCTTTTCGAAATACTTCGGCATGACCGGATGGCGCCTGGGCTGGCTCGTCGTCCCTGACACCGCGCGGCTTGATGCCGAGAAACTCTCCCAAAATCTTTTTATCTGCGCCTCAAGCGTTGCGCAGCATGCCGCGCTCGCGGCATTCGATGATGACGCCCAGGCGATCATGGAGCGGCAACGACAGACGCTGCGCGAGCGCCGGGCTTATCTGCTCGAAGCACTGCGTGGCCTCGGCTTTCGCATTCCGAGGGATCCGGACGGTGCCTTTTATATCTACGCACAGATCCCGGATCATCTCCCCGACGCAGAGTCCTGGTCCAGAAATCTGCTTGAAGAGCACTATGTTTCGGTCACCCCAGGTACGGATTTCGGCAACTACCTTGCCGAGCGTCATGTGCGCTTCACCTACGTGCAGGACATCGCTGTGCTCGAAGAAGGTGTCGCCCGGATCAAACGGAGTCTCGGTTGAAGTTTGATCCACCCCTGCAGGAAGCCGTCCTTGTCAGGCGGTACAAGCGATTTCTGGCTGACGTTGAAATGCCGGGCGGAGCGGTCACGACAATTCACTGCCCCAACACCGGGGCGATGACCCACTGTGCAGAGCCCGGGAGTCAGGTTTGGTATTCAACCTCTGACAATCCGAAACGGAAATATGCCCATACCTGGGAGTTGGTGCGTGACGAGCATGCCAACCTCGTCTGCATCAACTCGGCCCGGGCCAATTCGCTGGTCAAAGAGGCATTGGAGCAGGGACAGGTGCGAGGTCTCAGTCACTTTGAGTCGTTGCAAACGGAGGTTCGCTATGGTGAGTCGAGCCGCGTGGACATCAAACTCACACTCACGGGTGGTGGCGCAATCTATGTCGAGGTGAAGAGCGCGACCTTGCTGGACGACCCCGTGAGCGGCAGGGGTAGCTTTCCCGACGCAGTCAGCAAACGGGCGGCTCGTCATCTTGCCGAGCTTGTCCAGGTGGTGCGATCAGGTTCCGCTGCGGCCCTCATCTATTGTGCGCAGCACACGGGTATCAAATCAGTGCAAGCGGCGCGGCATATTGATCCGGCGTATGCGGACGCTTTGCATGAAGCGCAATGCGCCGGTGTGAAGTTATTGGCGCTTGGGGTCGCGATCAGTCCGACCGGCATGGAGGTCACCGGCGAGTTGCCGGTTCTCGACTGACGTGAGTGTGCGCGTTGGTTTTAGTTTGCTCGGCATTTTACTCATTGTTGCCATGGCGGGCGCGCTTGTTGTGGGCTCGGTGCCGGTCGGGAGACTGCTGGGGGAAGCGGCGCTTCGGGATGCCGTGCTCTGGGATATCCGCGCTCCGCGAGTGCTGTTGGCGTGCCTAGTCGGTGGCGGGGTTGCTGCTGCGGGCGCCGCAATTCAGGGCTTGTTCCGAAACCCACTGGCGGATCCGGCGCTGATCGGTGTCTCCGGGGGTGCCGCGCTTGCAGCGTCAGCCTTCCTCGTGCTCGGCAGTGGTGCCGGGGTAACGTTCGGGCTGCCAGCATCCGCGTTCGTCGGTGGCCTTGCAACAACCTACCTCGTCATGGCGGTCGGTCGTGTCACTGGAAACATCTCGGGGATGCTGCTCGCTGGCATTGCCGTCAACGCGGTCTCGATTGCGGGCGTCGGTTTGTTTGCGGTCATTGCCGACGACTATGAACTGCGGTCGGTGACCTTCTGGGCGCTCGGGAGTTTCAATGTCAGTGACTGGACCTCGGTGGCGATAGCGAGCTCAACGCTCGTCACCGTGGTGCTGCTATACCGGGAGGGTGAGCGTCTGAATGCGATGACGCTTGGCGATGCCGAAGCCGGACACCTGGGGATTGTCGTGCCTGCGTTGCGCAATCGGGTCATCGCCTACGCCGCCTTCACGGTAGGCGTCGCGGTTGCCCTGACGGGCGTCATCGCGTTTGTGGGCCTCATCGTACCTCATCTCGTCAGGCTGACTCTGGGGTCTGGCCATCGTGTCGTCATTCCAGGCTCTGCGCTGTTGGGTGCGTTGATGGTACTCATCGCCGATGGACTTTGCCGTACGGTGGTTGCCCCTGCTGAGTTGCCGGTGGGCATCCTCACGGCACTGCTGGGAGGGCCGTTCTTTCTCTACTTGCTTATAAGGCACAAAGGAAAGTTAGGGTTGTGATGATGGTTCACAAAACGAAGTCAGGGTTGTGATGGCGTGTGACAACATTCAGCGCAAGGGGAAGCTGAGCCCGTGATTCGGCTCAAAGACATTATGGTTGTTCTTGACGGCAGCGTCATCCTGTCAGGTGTCCATCTCGACGTGGTGAATGGTGAGATGCTGGGGATTGTCGGTCCAAATGGCGCGGGCAAGTCAACGCTGCTTCGCGTGGCGAGTGGCGAGTTGGCCGCTCCCGGCGTATTCCTCGACGATGATCGGGTCAGCGACGTACCGGTCCAGGAGCGTGCGCTGCGGCTTGCTGTGCTTTCCCAGAGCAGTCGGCTTGATTTTCCCTTTACGGCGCATGAGGTCATTTTGATGGGGCGGATACCGCATCCGTCAAGCCAGGCAGTCAATCTGCAACTCGCAAGCGGTGTGATCGAAGAACTGGGGCTGGCCGCGTTGACCCAACGCGTTTACACCACGCTGTCGGGTGGCGAGCAGCAGCGCGTGCAACTGGCGAGGGTCCTTGTCCAAATATGGGATCGCCTCGACGGCGCACATCTGTTGCTCGATGAACCCACAGGCCCGCTTGATCTCAAGCACCAGCACACCACGCTCGGTCTGTTGGCGCGCCTTCGTGACCGGGGTGTTGGTGTCGTTGTCATTCTCCACGACATCAATCTCGCCTATCGCTACTGTGATCGGATTGCACTCATGCAGGGAGGTCGGATCGTGGCGGAGGGACCGCCGGCCGAAGCGTTGTCGGATCATTTGCTTGAGCGTGTGTTTGACGTCAAGGTCACGACGGTCGGTGAACCCGGACAGCGATCCATCATTGTTGGCTGATCGAGGGGTGGACTGATGCGGGTCTTTCTTTTGACACGACATTGGGTTGAGACCGACGCCGGGACGACGCTCGTCTTCTGGTTTGCAAGTGACACTGGTTCGGTCGAGATTCGTGTTCCCGCGCAGGAGTCGGTGTTTTTCCTGAGTACCTCAGCTTACGACGAGGCACGAAGGCTGCTGGACCGCGTCGATGGCTGTCGCGCCGCCCGGATTCAGCTTAAGAACTTCGCTGGCGAAGCCGTCATCGCGCTCTATTTCCAAAGCCAACGGCAACTGGTGCAGACGCGGGCCCAGTTGACGGAACGCAGCGTTGAGGTGTTGGAGGCAGACCTGCGCCCGCCCGACCGATTCCTTATGGAGCGCTTCATTACTGGCCCCTGTGAAATTGATGTGATATCAGGTGTTGAGCACGCAGTGAGCGCCCCTACGACGGTGACGGCGAGGGGTTGCGGAATCCTGCGGCTTGAGGACGTCGGACTGCGCGCAACGGATTACACGCCGGCCTTGCGGGTTGTTTCCCTCGACATCGAAACGGCCTATGGCGAGGACGAGCTGTATTCGATCGCGTTGTCCGGTGTTTCCGGCGAAGTGGTGTTTATGGGCGGCAGCGGCACTGACGATTCGACCACTTTCTATTGCGGTTCGGAGACCGTCGTAATCCGCAAGAGCCTCGCGTGGATCGACGCGCATGACCCCGATGTTCTGATCGGCTGGAACGTGGGTGGGTTTGATCTGCGCTTTCTGGAGCGTCGGTGCCAAGCGCTCAGGATCGACTTTGGCCTTGGCCGCGGCGGAGAGGCGGTGCGCTGGCGACAGTTGCGTGATGCAGATCGCTATTTCGCTTATGTTCCTGGTCGGGTCGTGCTCGACGGCGTTGAACTGCTGCGTACGGCGTCGTACACGTTTGAGTCGTTTTCACTGGAGCACGTGTCGCGGGAGCTTCTTGGACGCGGCAAGCTGGTGCACGACGTGGATGCGCGCGCGGTGGAAATCCAGACGATGTACGAGACCAACAAGACGGCGCTCGCGGCCTACAACCTGGAGGATTGTCGTTTGGTCACGGCAATCTTTGAGAAGACGGAGCTATTGGCATTCGCGATCGAGAGAGCGACCTTGACGGGGCTTGAAATGGATCGGCTGGGCGGGTCGGTGGCCGCGTTCGATTTCCTGTACCTGCCGAAACTGCATCGCCAGGGCTACGTCGCGCCGGTCGTTCGCGCTGAGGACATTGCGCCCAGTCCTGGCGGGTACGTCCTTGACTCAACGCCCGGGTTGTACCGGGACGTGGTCGTTCTCGACTTCAAGAGCCTGTACCCCAGCATCATTCGGACCTTCAACATCGACCCCCTTGCGCTCGCACTTGCCGAGACGGCCGAGGACCCTATTCCGGGTTTCGATGGCGGCGCCTTCGCGCGTGAATCGCGCCTGCTGCCATCGATCATCGAGCAGTTGTGGTCAGCCCGCGATGTTGCCAAGCGAGAGGCGCGGGGGGCGAGTTCGCAGGCCATCAAGATCATCATGAATTCGTTCTACGGGGTTCTCGGCACCCCTGGTTGCCGGTTCTTTGACACGCGGCTCGTCAGTTCGATTACCCGGCGTGGCCACGAGATTCTGACAACCACACGCGACCTTATTGAGGATGCCGGCCACAAGGTTATCTACGGCGACACGGACTCGGTCTTCGTCCTGCTTGATGACACCGCCAGTGTATCCGTTCGCGCGCAGGGGCTGGTGGATGAGCTGAATGCTTTCTGGCGCAACGACCTTGCCACCCGATATCATATTGAGAGTGCGCTTGAGCTCCAGTTCGAGACGCACTTCGAACGCTTCCTGATGCCGACCGTCCGTGGCTCGGCAACCGGCAGCAAGAAGCGCTATGCGGGC
>Ga0114999_10000609_pt1 | contig 52980 bp, 47 predicted proteins | sample ArcticOcean_MG_C_3_FD_89820 | JGI IMG/M metagenome (GOLD analysis project Ga0114999, IMG submission 89820) | Marine microbial communities from western Arctic Ocean - ArcticOcean_MG_CB8_126 | ecosystem: Environmental > Aquatic > Marine > Oceanic | place: Arctic Ocean: Canada Basin | collected...
AGGCTTTCGCCCATTGCCCAAGATCCCCTGCTGCTGCCTCCCGTAGGAGTGGGGGCCGTGTCTCAGTCCCCCTCTGGCTGATCGTCCTCTCAGACCAGCTACCCGTCGTCGGCTTGGTGGGCCATTACCCCCCCAACTACCTGATGGGACGCAGGCCCCTCCTTCGGCGTCTTACGACTTTCCTCTTCTGGCCGCAACCAGAAGAACTTATGCGGTATCAGCCCCGGTTTCCCGGAGTTGTCCCCCACCAAAGGGCAGGTCACCTACGTGTTCCTCAGCCGTTCGCTGCTCTCCACCGAAGTGGATCGCTCAACTTGCATGCATTAGGCACGCCGCCAGCGTTCACCCTGAGCCAGGATCAAACTCTCCAACTAAAAGTGAACTAATTTACAAATAAACGTGAACCTTACCTTCTTCTCACTCTTCCACTGTTAAGGCGCCAAAAACACCCAATGAAGGGTGCCTTGCCCAACTATCTTGCCACTATGGCGACAGGCTGTCAAGCGTATTTGCCAGCTACTTTCCAAAGTTACGGCTTCCTTCTCCTGACCCAGAGGCATATCGACCAAAAATCTTCATTGCAGCCCGATATGCTGCAAGATATACTAACGGCATATTCAACCGCCCCTTAGGGGGACTTCGCGCGAGGGTACACGTATGACGAGTGCATCTAATAACCAAGAAGGTACATGGGCAGTCAAGGTTGGGCTGGCGCAAATGCTCAAGGGCGGCGTCATTATGGACGTTGTCACGCCAGAGCATGCGAAGATCGCAGAAGACGCTGGTGCATGCGCAGTAATGGCCCTGGAGCGCGTGCCATCGGATATTCGTGCTGATGGTGGTGTTGCCAGGATGTCTGACCCTGAAATGATTCTCTCAATCATGGAGGCTGTGACTATTCCGGTGATGGCGAAATCCCGCATCGGGCATTTTGCTGAGGCCCGCATACTCGAGACCATAGGCGTTGACTACATTGACGAGTCCGAAGTGTTAACGCCCGCGGACGAGAGCCACCACGTGTGGAAGCATGATTTCAAGGTGCCTTACGTGTGTGGGTGCCGTGACTTAGGCGAGGCGCTGCGCCGGATTAGCGAGGGCGCGGCTATGATTCGTACTAAGGGCGAGGCTGGCACGGGTAATGTGGTAGAGGCGGTACGACACATCAGGACAGTCACCGACCATATTCGAAAGATTCAGAATATGCGAGATGACGAGCTTGCTGCGGAGGCCAAGAACATCGGCGCCTCACTCGACCTTGTAACAGAGGTCAAGCGACTGGGTCGGTTGCCGGTAGTGAACTTTGCCGCTGGCGGTATAGCTACACCAGCTGATGCTGCCATGATGATGTGGTTGGGCTGCGATGGCGTGTTTGTTGGCTCCGGCATCTTCAAGTCCAGCAACCCGGATAAAATGGCGAAGGCTATTGTTCAGGCAACAACGCACTACCAGGATTGGAATGTGGTTGCAGAGGTATCAAAGGGTTTGGGTAGTTCTATGCCGGGCATTGATGTCAGAATGTTGAAGCCGGAGGAGTTACTGGCCGTTCGCGGCTGGTAAACCTGCCGCTCCTAAATGGTACGGGGATGGTTAATGACCCACCCAACAATTGAGACGCTGACTCCCGCTACCTGGAATGTAATACCTGGCGAGGCTCCGGATGGGGCTTCACAGGCCTGTATAGGGGTTCTGGCGCTGCAAGGTGATTTCCTTGAGCATTCTATGATGTTGCGCCATTTGGGCGTTCAACCTGTGGAAGTGCGGCTTCCTAGAGATTTGGATACCGTCGACGCATTGATTTTGCCTGGGGGAGAAAGCACCACTATGGTGCGATTGATGGACCTCCATGACTTTAGGGAACCGCTTCAGCGTCGGGTGCGTGAGGGAATGCCTATCTGGGGCACGTGTGCAGGCATGATTCTCATGGCTAAGTCCCTAGCTGAAGACCGACCAGAGCCCTTGGGGCTTATGGACTTCACGGTAACGCGCAACGCGTATGGCCGTCAGTTGGAGAGCTTTGAGACAGACTTGGATATTCCTGTGTTAGGTGACCCGGCGTTGCATACGTTTTTCATTAGAGCTCCAGGCTTTTTGGAGTTGGGGCCGGAAGTAGAGATACTGGCAAGGTTGGCTGATGGTATGCCTGTGGCCGCGCGCGAAGGGGCAAAACTGGCCACGGCTTTTCACCCGGAATTGACCAATGATTTCCGGTTCCATGCGTATTTTGTAGCAATTGCCAATGAAGCGTTGGCACAAAAAAAAGAGTAGTGCCCCAATACCCCTGAAAGATACAAGGGGTAGGTTACGTTGATAACAGTCCTTGCTGGGAGGTTTTCATTGCACCCACATAGTCCTGAGCAAGCAGATGCCCAAGAGCTTGATAGCGAGAACCAGATAGTTGATTCCCAAGCCACTGCTGTCCGGAATGTGGTGATGGATGATTTGACTTCGCTGTTAAGTGTGCTGTCTGAACGGGTTCAGACCTGGTTAGTGGCGCTGGGTGACCCAGAAGACCTAATTGAAATCATCTTGGACCTTGGCCGACCGCCCCAGGCGCGGTTTCGTGAGAGGGAAGAGGTGATGCCCTCTCACGAGGTTACTGAAGAGGAAATCAGTGAAATTGTATCTCGTCTGAGCCCCTTTGGTGATGATAACCGTGCAGGCATTGAGCGAACACTCCATAGGACTTCCTGCATGCGTAATCGGAGCGGCAAAATCGTTGGTCTTACGTGTAGGGTGGGTCGGGCGGTCTTTGGCACCACACGAATCATTGAGGATTTAGTGCTCTCGGGCAAGAGCATCCTAATGCTGGGGAGACCCGGCGTTGGCAAGACAACCATGTTGCGAGAAGTTGCCCGGGTGTTGGCAGACCAGGCGCATAAGCGTGTTGTTGTTGTTGATACATCCAATGAGATTGCAGGCGATGGAGATATCCCCCATCCGGCCATCGGGAATGCGCGCCGTATGCAGGTCAAAACCCCAACGTTGCAGCATGCCGTGATGATAGAGGCTGTGGAAAACCACATGCCGCAGATCATTGTGATAGATGAGGTTGGGACGGAACAGGATGCCGCCGCCGCTCGAACCATTGCTGAGAGGGGGGTGCAGCTTGTTGCTACGGCTCATGGGAACGCATTGGAAAACCTCCTCCTGAACCCAACTCTTTCTGATTTGGTGGGTGGGGTTCAGACGGTCACGCTGGGTGATGAAGAGGCTCGACGTCGTGGTAGCCAGAAGAGCGTGCTTGAGCGGAAAGCTCCACCGTCTTTTGACGCCTTGGTGGAGATACAGTCATGGGACAAAGTTGCGGTACACTCTGAGGTTGCCAGCACGGTTGATACCCTGTTGCGAGGCTTTCCTGTAAGGCCAGAATTGCGTTGGCTGGACAGCGATGGGAAAGTGCACGTGGGGATAGGTGAGCCCTCAACGTTGGCCACGGTTGCGCCTCCCCAGGAGGGCGGCGGTTGGAGGAATGACGGTGGAGGCTTTGGCAATCGACGAGGTGGCTCAAGGGGACGGGGATCATCGCACGGGCCTCAGACAAGGCCGATGCAGTCAGGTGTAGCCAGAGACCCAAGTGCTACTATCAATGCTCCAATCAGAGATACTGTGCCGCTACGCGAAGCATCTCCGGTGATTACCCAAAAGCCCACCAAGGTGTTTTCCTTTGGGGTTAGCAGAGATCGGTTTCTTGATACTGCCCAGACGTTGGGCATTGGCGCGGAGATTGCTTCAAGTGTTCAGGAAGCAGACATGGTTCTGACCACAAAAACCCATTTTCGCAACCGCGGTGAATCCTTGCACTACGCCCAGGAGAAGGGGCTGCCAATCTATGTGCTGAGAAAAAACACTCAGGTGCAGATGGAGCAGTTCCTGAAATCCTTGAGCGCAGGATGGGGTGCCGATGGCAGGCAGCGCCTTGGTGACGCCATGGAGGAAACAGAGGATGCCGTGATGCAGGTCATGGATGGAGGTCTTTCTGTGGAACTCCTTCCGCAATCGTCTTACATTCGTAGATTGCAGCATCAGCTAGCAGAACGCTACAACCTTGGCTCAGCCAGCATGGGTCGGGAGCCGCAACGTCGAGTCGTCATCTTTCAGGGGTGACCCATCTGGTAGGCCCGAAAGGAGCCTGTGTCCCAGCCATTCTTTATCACTTTTGAAGGCGGAGAGGCCGCGGGGAAGTCTACGCAGACTCGCCTAATAGCGGCGTACTTGACGCGTAAGGGCTATCAGGTGACGCGCGTGGCAGAGCCTGGCAGCACACGGTTGGGCTCGCGGGTCCGACGTTTGGTGAAGTATGGTCCCATGGCCATTTCCCCCCTTGCCGAGACGATGTTGTTCCTTGCGGCTCGTACGCAGCTTGTGGAGGAGATTATCACCCCTGCCCTGGCGAGGGGCGAAGCTGTAGTGTCAGACCGTTTTTCCGATTCCACCTTGGCCTACCAGGGCTATGGACGTGGACTTGATCTAGCAGACCTACGTAGGCTGAACCACATTGCAACAAACGGGCTGGTACCAGACTTGACGGTGTTGCTGGATATGCCGGTGGAGGCGTCAGTGCAGCGCCGGGAGCCCCGGGCCGCTGACCGCTTTGAATCGGAACTCCCGGGCCAGAGTGGGCAGCAGGACGATGGGGCATCAAAGCAATCCTTTCATGGCAAGGTTCGCCAGGGTTTTCTCGCTCTTGCTGGCCAGGAACCGGGTAGGTGGATGGTTGTAGATGCTACCCTGCCTCGTCGTGAAGTCTCACGCCTGATTCGGGAACGGGTAAGCGATGTGTTGAATCCAGGGTGAGTGTAGCGTATGGGCGCGTTGTTGCTTTGACATCAAGGCAGTGCAATGCTAGTATCATCGGCCAAAGGGACACAGTAATTCGTTCTATTTGTAGTAGATGACCAGACACGGCCTAACCCAGTACGTGGGTAAGCCCTGGTCCGGAGGAATTTCCTTCCATGCCACAAGGACCCGTGGCGCTATATAGCAGCCTTCTCATAGTTTCGCTGGTTTTTTCCGCCCTCTTTTCCGCTTCAGAGGCCATTCTCCTCTCTGTCCAGCGTGCGCGTGTTCAATTCTTGGTGCGTAGCAACGTGCCCGGAGCAGAACTAGTGGCCAGGCTTGTAGAGAACCCAAAACGGTTTCTTCCTACTATCCTGCTTGCCAATAACCTGTCGAACACCGCAGCGGCGGCGTTGGGAACGGCTATTGCTGCAGAACTTCTAGACTCCCCAGGCGTTGCGGTCTTGGCCGCGACTGGCGTAGTGACGCTGCTGTTGCTTGTTTTCGGCGAGGCTATCCCAAAGGCTCTGGGTGTTCGTCATGCTGAGAGCGCCTCCTTCATTGTGGCGCGGCCAATAGTGTTTCTCGGGCGGGCATTACTCCCATTTGTATGGGGACTGAACTGGATAATTGATATTGTACTGAGACCTTTTGGTGGCTCCAGAGGCATGGATTTGGTGACGGAAGAAGAGGTCAAAGCTATGATCTCTGTTGGCCGTGAGTCAGGGGCGGTGGCATCGCTGGAAGCCAGGCTGATTGAACGAATCATGCGCTTTGCCGACCATCAAGTTCGAGAGGTAATGACCCCGCGCTCAGAGTTGATTTGGGTGGAGAAGGGGATGGAGTTGGGCCAGTTCCTCTCACTCTGCGGTCGCCATCCAAGAAGTCATTACCCGGTGTTTGCTGAGACTCACGACAACGTCATTGGGATGCTTGACAGGGCTGATGTGCTGCGAGGCCTAGCGCTTCAACGGATTGGCTTTGGTGGCGACGTTACTGTTCTTGCTCAACGAACTATGTTTGTTCCTGAAACCAAGTTGGCAGCAGAGCTTCTGGAGGAGCTTCAGGAGGCAGATACCACAGCAGCGGTGGCTGTGGACGAGTTTGGGGTCATCAGTGGCGTGATTAACATTGTGCAACTGGGTGAAGAGGTTATGGGCCCATTGGAATTTCAGGAGGGAATTGAGGAAGAGGAAGAGGAATTCGAGGCCCTGGACGAGACCACGTATGTGGTGGATGGCGCTATGAGACTCCATGAAATCAATGAGCGTATGGGACTTACATTGCCTGACGGGGATTACGAGACCATAGCTGGATTCCTTCTGGAAGGGATTGGCAGCATTCCCGTTGAAGGCCAGCAGTACGATTATGGCAACGTGACCTTCACCATCACAGAGATGGATGGGTTACGCGTTGAAAAGGTGCGTATCTTCTATACTGCGCCTGTAGACCCTGAGGAGCCGCAATCACCGGAGGCCCAATAGTGGGTCGGCTTCAAGAATGTGTAGTCGGCGCCATTGAACAATCAGGTCTGCTGGGTGAACGGCTCGTGGTGGCAGTCTCTGGTGGGCCTGACTCTCTAGCGCTCCTCCATAGTCTAAAACCCCTCCAAGAACCTATGAACCTCCAGCTGCATGTTGCGCATGTCGATCACGGCTTACGCCCAAACTCCCATGATGATGCTGAGTTCGTGCGACGTTCTGCCGAGTCGTTAGGGCTGGAATGCACAGTTGTGGTTGTTGAGGTGGGCAAAGGCTCACCGGAGGAGGCAGCCCGCGATGCTCGATATGGCGCGCTAGCTAAGGTTGCCGCCGACCAGCATGCAGACGCTATAGCAGTTGGCCATACCCTGGATGATCAAGCAGAAACGGTGTTGCTGCACCTAGCGAGAGGGTCTGGGTTGACCGGGTTACGTGCTATGTCTGTGCTTGGCGAACTCCCAATCAACGACGGCTTGCCAGTGAAGGTGTTCCGACCGTTACTGGGCGTCCGCAGGTATGAGACCGCCGCATTCTGCCGTGAGCTAGGACTTACACCAATCCTGGATCAGACCAACCTGGACACCACGATTCCCCGCAACCTCATCCGTCTTGAGGCGATACCGTTGCTGGAAACCCTGAACCCAAGGTTGGTTGAGGGCTTGGGGCGGCTGACAGAAGCGGTGAGCATTGACTTGGACTATGTGGAAGCGCGATTGGATGTGGTGTGGCCGGATCTGGCAGAAGAATCAATTGGTATTGTCAGCTTGAACAGAGACCTTTTCCAGGCGTTGCACCTGTCGTTACAGCGTCACGCGCTAAGGCGTGCATACGCCGCTGCCCTTGGCTCAATGGCCGGGCTTGAGCACGTCCACTTGGAGAGCATGCTTGATTTGGCGGAGGGGCCTGCGGGGAAGGAACTTCCCCTGCCCGGTGGGGGTAGGATGGAGGCTCGACACAATACCGTTGCCCTGTTTGCTCCGGGTGTGGACGATTGCGTGTTGCCGCTATTGGCGGGGCCTCAGCAAATGACCGTTCCTGGCGAGACGATACTTGGTGGATGGCGGGTCTGTGCTGAAGTAATGCCCATGCCGGAGGATATGGATGCTGGCGTGTACACAGCCTATTTTGATGCGGACGCGTTAGGGGGAACCTTATCGGTACGAGGCTGGAGCCCCGGCGACCGTTTCCAGCCGCTAGGGGTTGAAAAGGGTACTAAGAAGCTTCAAGACTTTTATGTGGACGCCTACGTGCCCCAACCGTGGCGGGAGCGAGTGCCGTTAGTGGTCGCAGTGGGTGGTATCGCGTGGGTTGTGGGGCATCGCATTGCCCACTGGACAAGGGTAACGCCTGAGACGCAGACGGTGATGAAGCTGGAGTTCAAGCCAATAGAGGGGTAAGACTAAGGACTCTAGACCAGCGCCTCTATATCCGCTGCCAGATCAAAATCCTTCTTGGTGATGCCCTTTGCGGAGTGGGTGGTCAAGGTGACAACGACCTGCTTGTAACCAAAGGCCATGTCGGGATGGTGGTCGGCGGCCTCCGCAGCGTTGGCAACACGGTTGACGAAGCCAACTCCATCTAAATAGGCCTTGAAGCTGTACGTCTTGGTTATTACATCGCCGGATTGGGCCCAACCGGGCAGTTGGGTGAGGTTCTTCTGGACTTCTTCCGAGGTTAGTAGTTCTGGCATGCCCCTCACTCCACCGCACTACGTTTAGCATCGCACCACACTGATTCTCAGACACCGCGTGGGCAAACCGGCTAAGCTGGTTTGCTAGGCGACTGCTGACCCGTGCTCCTGGACGGTACCTGCTCCCAGCAGTGCTTCCAACTTCCCGTAGAGGTCAGGGCAACAGTTGGCCGTGATGGTGGCGTCCAACCTGACGGTCTTGCCGTTGGTGCGGACTTCAAGCAACACGGGGTCATGGCCAGGGTACTCCAACAGGAGTTTCATAGCCTCTCGGAGTTTGTACTCGTCTTCTTGTGGGTCTTCGGTTTCCTGCAACGTCATCTGGAGCCACCGCTGAGTGTTCCTTGCGGCAGTTGCATGCCCGTTGCCATTGCCGTTACTGTACCCATTCCCGCTGGCTACGGGTTGTGGGGCTGCTGCAGCCGGCTGCTGCGCCACGGTCACAGACTCCACAAAGGCAGGAGCTTCTTCCTCAACAGCAGGGGCGCTATCGGTGGGGATATCATAGGCGATAACTTCATCACAGTTAATGGAGAGCTGGTCTTCACGCACTCGTATTTTACCAATCACCCGTAGGAGATTTCCTTCTTTCCAGAGTTCCTGATGGTCTTCATAAGAGCTGCCGAACGCCACTACTTCAATAATGCCGTCAAGGAGCGCCAGTTTCGCAGCGCCAAAGGGTTTTCCCGCCTTTGTCGTGGGCACCCGCATCGATGCGATTTGCCCCACCAACGTGACTCGTTGGCCTGACATAGAGTTGTCCAAGTCTAGGGTGGAGATGATAGCGGTTCCAGGGTCAATGCCTGCCAGAATGCTGCCTAACGGGGTTTCAGAGAACGTTACCCCCATCAACTCTCGTTCCCAGTTCGCCTTCTCCTGCTTGGGTACATCCTCAATACGAACCAGTTCCAGCGCAGGGAGAGGCATATCAACGGAATCGCCAAAGAGGTCAAACATTGTGGTCTGTCCACTGTCACGGCGGTGAGCCTCTTGGGTTGCAAGCCCCAGGATACGGTCCATGCCTGCCAACAGCGTTCCTCTATTGGAATCGAGGGTGTCCATTGCGCCGACTTTAATAAGGCTTTCCAAGATTCGCTTGTTGAGGCCCTTCAGTTCCATCCTTCGGCAGAAATCTTCCAGGTTGGTAAAGGGTTCGCCAACCTTTCTGGCGTCCACCACCAAGCCTATTGCGGCCTCACCAACGTTCTTGACGGCCCCAAGACCGAACCTGATGCTCTGTGCTTCGCCAGCAGCGCCTTCTATGACGAACTCCACATCGCTATGGTTCACGTCTGGAGGGCGCACTTCTATGCGCATCCGGTGGCACTCTGCAATAGTTCCTGACATCTTTTCTGTGTTGCCCAACCGTTGGTTGAGGACGGCGGTCATGTACTCTACCGGGTAGTTCGCCTTGAAAAACGCTGTCCAGTAGGCAATAAGGGCGTAACTGACGGCATGGGCCTTGTTGAAGGCGTATCCGGCAAAGGGCTCAATCATCTCGAAGACATGCTCGGCTTCTTGTTGGGTATATCCGCGTTCTGCCGCGCCAGAGAGGAAAACCACTTTCTCTTTATCCATGATGGCCGCAACTTTTTTGCCCATGGCCTTCCGGAACGTATCCGCAGCGCCCAGGGTGTAGCCACCGATCCGCTGAACGATCAGGAGCACTTGATCCTGATACACGATGACGCCATGGGTCTCCTTCAGGATGTCTTCAAGAGACGGATGAGGGTACGAAGGGGCCTCATCGCCGTGATGTACTCGAATGTACCGGTCAATGTGCTCCATCGGCCCGGGTCGGTAGAGAGCCACCATCGCGGCAATGTCGCGGAAGTTGTCCGGCTGTAGCGTCTGGATGTATCGACGCATACCTGAGCCTTCAAGCTGGAAGACGTCTGTGGTCTCGCCGGAACAAAGCAGAGCAAAGGTGGTTGGGTCGTCCAGCGGGATATCGGGAAGAACGAGTGTGGGGCCACCGTTGGCCACAACCAGTTTGATTGCGCGATCCAGGATAGTCAGGTTGGCAAGTCCCAAGAAGTCCATCTTCAGCAGTCCCAGCTTGGCGATGGGCTCCATAGGGTATTGGGTCATTGGGGTTCCACTCTCTTCGTCTTTCACAGGGCGTTGGAGGGGAACGTGTTCTATTAGTGGGTCTGCAGAGATGACCACTCCCGCGGCGTGGGTGCTCACGTGGTGGGCGGTACCTTCAATCCGTTGGGCTGTGGTTATCAACTTGTTCAACGCGGGATCGGAATCCCTGAGCCCTTCCATCTCCGGGCTCATCTCCAACGCGTCTGCCAGAGAACTGGACCGGGGATGGATTAATTTGGCAACTCTGTCCACGTCTGCGTAGGGCATTGCCAGGGCGCGTCCAACGTCTCGGATAGCGGCTCTTGGGCCCATTGTGCCAAAGGTGATAATCTGCGCCACGTGGTCTCGGCCGTACTTCTCCACAACGTAGCGGATGACCTGGTCTCGTCGGTCATCCTGGAAGTCCATGTCTATGTCCGGCATCTCTTTGCGTTCCAGGTTCAGGAAACGCTCAAAGACCAAATCGTATTCCAGAGGGTCAACATCTGTTATGCCCAGGCAGTAGAGTACCAGGCTGGCGGCTGCGCTGCCTCGAACGCCGAAGAGGATGCCTTCTTTGCGTGAGTAAGCAAGGATGTCCCACACCACCAGGAAATAGTTGGCGAACTGGGTGTGCTCAATGACCTGCAACTCGTAGTCCAGCCGCTCATCGTAGCGCTTCGGGGCCCCTGACCGACGCCGGGCCAGTCCATCTCGGCACAGTTGCTCCAGATACGTCTGAGGCGTAGTTCCTGCCGGCGTCTGCACTTCCGGTAGGCGGATGCGGTCGAAATTCATGCGGACATCGCAGGAATCCGCTATGCGTTGCGTGTTCAAGATGGCTTCAGGGAATTCCGGGAAGAGCTCTGACATCTCTTGAGGGCTCTTCAGGTAGTAGGACTCCCCTGCCATCTTGAGTCGCTTGCCGTCGTTGACGTTGGTGTTTGTGGAGATGCAGATGCGGATGTCCTGCAGCCCTGCATCTTCATGGTTTACGTAGTGAAAATCGTTGGTGGCCGCCAACTGGATACCCTGGGTGCGATTGAGTTCAATGAGGGCGACGTTCACGGTATCCAACTCCGGGATACCGTCGTGGCGTTGGAGTTCAAGGAAGAAATTTTCTTTGAAGGTGTCCTTGAACCACATTGCGGAGGCCAAGGCTTCTTCTGTTTTCCCTGCGAGGGTGAGTTGTGGGAACTCTCCAGCAAGACAGCCGGAAAGGGCAATGATCCCGCTGGAGTACTTTGCCAGGAGGTCTTTGTCCACACGCGGCTTGTAGTAAAAGCCGTCCAGGTGTGAACGTGAAACTAACTGGATAAGGTTTTGATACCCGGTATTATTCTGGGCAAGCAACGTCAAATGATACGGAGAGCGATCGGCGGCGGTGCGGCTCGTATGACTACCTGGTGCCAGGTAGACTTCACAGCCAAGGATGGGGTTGATGCCGGCCTCTCGGCAGGCTGAGTAAAAATCTACTGCCCCGTACATCACTCCGTGGTCTGTGATGCCCAGGGAATCCATCCCGAGCTCTTGACACCGCTGAACCATGGGGCCGATCCGACTCAACCCGTCCAGGAGACTGTACTCCGTGTGAACGTGCAGATGGGTGAACAAGGCTTTCCTCTTGTGTTAGTGGCGTCATTATAGCCTACCCCACAAGGGAGAGGACAAGGAGGCAAATGGCCTAAATCAGGGATGATTTAGGATTGCTTTCTTGTGATGCTAGGTGCCCATGGAGATGAGCTTCAATAGGTCATGGCGTGTGATGATTCCTATCACATTCTTTCCACGTACAACGGGTACACGGTTAGTGTGTTTGTGGAGCATTGTTTCCACAACTTCAATGGCCGGGGTGCTCTCTTCTACCGTGGACACAGGATGACTCATGACATTCTTTATCTTCCGTGACCTGATCTCATGGTAAATACTTTCAACGGCTTCTGGCTTCCCCCATTCGCCCAACAGTGAGTATAGGTTCTGTGCCAAAGGTATGAATTTATGGTGCATGGAGAAGTCCGTATGGGTGAGCATGTCAACCAAATGCTTATTGTCATCTACCACAGGGACGCAGCTGAGGCCTCGCTCAAGTATGAGGTCAGCCGCATCCCCAACGGTTGCCGTTTCCAAGATTGTGGTGACGGGTGAGCTCATCAAGTCTCGTGCTAGCGCCATGCGAACTCCTTAGACTTCCTTAGAATCTGTCAAAGACGGTTGTTCAATCGGTTCCACCTGAAAATCCGGGAGCCAGTGGAGCCATGATGGCAGGTACCAGTTCCACTTTCCTAGAAGTCGCATGCTGGCAGGAACCAGGACAGACCGTACCAGAGTGGCGTCCAAGAATATGGCTATTGCCAGGCCAAACCCTACTTGTTGGTTACCCACGGTATCACCGGCTGCAAATCCACCAAACACCGCCACCATGATCAGGGCTGCGCCGGTGATGAGCCCTGCCGTAGATCGTAACCCGTAGGCCACAGCCTCATTATTGTCATGGGTTTGGTCATAGCGTTCCTTGATTCTGCTGAGCAAGAACACGTGGTAATCCATGGATAACCCAAAGAGAACAGAGAAGAGAAACAGCGGAATCCATGCGTCAATGAAAGGCGTCTCCGTGAACCCCAGAAGGTCTGCGCCAACGCCCTTCTGGAACACCAGCACCAACAGACCGTAAGCAGTACCCACAGAGAGCAGGTTCATGAGAATAGCCTTCAACGGAATGACAATTGAGCGGAAGACCACCATCAAGAGAAGGAAGCTGAGGCTCAGCACGAACGCGAACATGATGGGTCTGTAGGTGTCAGATATAGCGAAGAAATCTGTGTTAAAGGCACTAATCCCGCCCACCAAGACATCGGCATCAACACCGCTGAAGGCAGCAGGGATGTACTGGTTACGGAGCTTGGCTATAGCGGCAAGGGCAGCTGGGCCGGCGGGTTCACCAGGGACCGGCACTGCTAGCAGTGCTAAATCTCCTGTTGCGTTGACTTCTAGGGCTCTAGGAGGGTTTTGGAAATCAGGGTCAGCTATAATTGCCGCCGTAAGGTCTGCAATTGCAGCTTGAACGCCAGGGCTGTTGATAGGCCCATCAATTACAATCTCGGCAGGACTGACTACTCCGAAGGAGAACTCTTCTTCCAGGATAAAGAAGGCTGCCTTGGTCTGGGTGTCTGGAAGAGTGTCAACGCCGTTGAATCCTGTTTCCAGGTCAAGGTAGGAGGCGGATGCAGCAAGCATCAGCCCTGCGACGACTACCAGGCTAATGATGGGGAACCGCATGACGTTGCGTGTCACAAATTCCCAGAATCCCCTTTGATTGGCATCAGAGTGGTTTGCTGACTTCCTTCCTAGGAACGGCAGTCGTAAAAGGTTCACCTTGGGGCCAAGGGTCGTGAGGATGGCGGGCAAGAGCGTCAGTGAAGCTGCTACTGCTGCTATAACAACAAGGATTGCCCCGGTTCCAAGGCCTTGGAACACTGACGCTGGAATGATAAGCATGCCGGAGAGCGCAAGAACCACAGTGACACCGCTAAACAAAACGGTGCGTCCAGCCGTGGCGCCTGCCCTGGAAACGGCCTCATGGGTACTCAGTCCTCTGGCAAGCTCCTCTCTGAATCGGGAGACAACGATAAGGGAATAGTCTACCCCTACCGCCAGACCAATCATGGAAATCATCAGAGTGACGAAGAAGATCAGGTCAAAATATTGACCAATGACCGCCGTTGCCCCTAACGCAACGATGATTGAAACAATTGCCAGGCCAATGGGTATGAAGGCTGCAAGCACAGCGCCGAAGAGCACTAAGAGGATAATCAGAGCCACTGGTACTCCGATTCTCTCTCCTTTTTCAATGTCTTTTTGTGACAGTTCGTTGGTCTCGAAGGGAATACTGATGTCCCCCGCTATAAGCACCTGGAAGTCTGAAGCCTCGTTTTCTTTTGCAATGATGTCTAATAAACTCTCAATGTTTGCGGTTGCTTCATCAAGCTCACCGGTCATAACTAGCGGCATGATAGTGGTCTTGCGGTCAGCGGACACAAGCCCTTCGTCCGCCCCCTGGTAATAGTTCTGCCCCCCGGCTATAACCTCAGGCCCAAGCCCAAGGATTGTGGTGAAAACACCTTCAGCCTTGGATTTGAACGCAGGGTCATCCACGGTCATGGAAGCAGACTGGATAATGGCCATCTCTGTCATCGGACGTGACCCGCGTAGTCGGTCTTCCAGCAAATCTAACGCCCGTTGGGAATCAACCCCGTTGGTAAACCGGAACTCCGTGGTGGTTGCGCTTCCAAGCAAAGTAGTATTGAGGACCATAGCAACGACCAACAGAGCGATCCATATACCTATGGTTATCCAGGGTCTTCTAGAACTGGCGTGGGCCAGGGATTCCGTAGACAGGTTGATGGCCAAGGTGAGTTTCCTTAGTAATGTTAGATGCACGCCAAATTCACACTTTTATGCGAGCCATAGTATATACAAACTTACTCGCTGGCACAGCGAGTAAGTTTGTATATACGGGTAAGTTTGGGCACGAAATGCTCCATTTGGGTCCTGGGCTAGCCCAGAAGGGAAACGATGATGTCGCCCATCTGCTGGGTTCCTATCACACTGTCGCCTGGAGAGGCAATGTCGGCTGAACGGTAACCATCGGCCAGGGCACGTTGCACAACGTCTTCTATGAGGGCCGCCGGCTCCTCCAACCCAAGGGAGTAGCGGAGCAGCATTGCTGTGCTGAGAATACTGGCAATGGGGTTTGCAATACCCTTTCCGGCGATGTCCGGTGCGGAGCCGTGGATGGGTTCAAAGAGCCCCAGGGCTTTGCTGCCAGGTTCTGGGATTCCTGCAAGGCTTGCAGAGGGGAGCATGCCCATGGAGCCCGATAGTACGGCGGCTTCATCGGTCAGGATATCGCCAAAGGTGTTCTCCGCCACCATCACATCGAAGCGACTGGGCGTACGGACAAGCTGCATTGCAGCGGTGTCTACCAGGACGTGATCAAGTTCCACATCCGGATATTCTTTTCCAATCTCTATAGCCATCTCACGCCACAGTCGAGATGTTTCCAGAACGTTGGCCTTGTCCACGGAGGTCAGCTTTTTACGGCGCGCACGGGCCATCTCAAAACCAACGCGGAGGACACGGCCAACCAGCTTCTCTGTATAGGCCATGGTGTCCACTGCACGCCGCCCACGGGAGGTTGACCACCGCTTCTGAGGCCTTCCGTAGTAGAGGCCGCCGGTCAGCTCTCTGATCACAATGAAGTCCACGCCTTCCAGGACAGAGGGCTTCAGCGGACTGGAGTCTATCAGTTGAGGAAAGATCTTCACCGGACGCAGATTGGCAAAAAGATCCATGCCTTTCCTGATGGCGAGTAGCCCATCCTCCGGGCGAGTCTTCGCCTTCGGGTCGTCCCACTTGGGGCCACCTACTGACCCAAAAAGGACAGCATCGCTTGCCTTTGCTATCTTCAGTGTTGAGTCCGGTAGTGCGCTGCCAAAATCGTCGATAGCGTTGCCGCCCACTGCGCCCTGTTCATAGTTGAAGGTGTGGCCAAACTTTCGCCCAATGGCCTCCAGCACTTTCACGCTTTCGTTTGTAACATCTGGGCCAATGCCATCGCCTGGGAGGACTGCAATCTTGAAATTCATTGTTTCTCTCCAATTGGTAGTTTTAGGGATTTTACTCCGGTGCGATCAGCGAGAGAATAGGCTCGCCCAAAACCGCTCGACGCACGTTGGCGAATGCGAATGCAGCACTCCGCGCGACACTCTCTTGCGATATCCCAGATTGATGCGGCGTGATGACCACATTGTTCAGTTGCCAGATAGGATGGCCGGGAGGAGTTGGTTCCTCAGCCAAAACATCCAGAGCGGCACCGGCAATCCCACCGTTGGTCAATGCTTCATACAACGCATCTTGGTCTATGCAAGCGCCTCTGGTGGTGTTGATGATGATGGACGTTGGCTTCATTAATGCCAGCTGCTCCTTCCCAATCATCCCTCGCGTGCTCTGGTTCAGGGCGTTGTGCATGGTCACAAAGTCAGAGACCTGAAGAAGCTCGTCCAAGGGGAGATAGCGTGCGTGGAGCTCCTTCTCCAACTCCGGGGAGATGCGGTTCCGCTTGTAGTAGACCGTGTCACACTCATATCCGGTGAGCATCCTTGCTACACGCTGCCCTATTGCGCCCATGCCTATGATGCCCACGCACTTGCCTGTCAGCTCCCAGGTTGGGAATCCCCGAAGCCCTGCGCTCCAATTCCCAGCTTTGGCGTTTTGAACTCCCCGGAACACACCCCTAGTGACGCCGCTTATAAGGCCCATGGTGTATTCAGCTACGGGGATTGCGTTGCCACCACCGTTGTTGGCGAATGCGATTCCCAGGGCGCTCATGCCGTTGATATCCACATTGTCGTAGCCTGCAAAAGTGCTCTGCAACAGTTTGACCTTGGGGCATTGCTTCAAGAAATCAAGAGAAATGCCGGGTGCAGCCATGATGACTGCTTCTACATCACGGCAGGCTTCTACCTTCTCTTCATTGGAGGCTGTGCTACTAACCACGGACACTTCCATTTCCGGGTATGCATGCTCCATGAACAGGCGTTGCCGTTCAGGGTTATTCATGGTCACTATTCCAATTTTCATGCGCGTCCTTGTTTAAGATTCTTCTTGGTATTGTTTTGGTGTGTTGGAGCGTCTGAACCCCTGTCGAAGGAAGAAGGCGATACCGCCTACAATCACAATACTCAGGTAACTCAAAGAACGATCAAGGATAACTATGGAAATCGCAGCGCTCTGGGGTAGAGCAATCACCAGTAATGCAATAATGCCAGGTTCCACTACGCCAAGCCCTCCCGGGGTTAAAGGGACAGTGGACAGGACAGCGTTTGCCAGGGCTACAAAGAGCACAAACGGTACTGTAAGGGAGAACCCCAAGGCTTTGATTACCAGGAGCAACCGACCCACTTCTAGGAACCATCCTCCAATGCTCAGAATGCCCAGCAAGGGAAGGTTCTGGAATCCCCCAAGAGTCCCATGATGGAAGTTATCGTAGTGCGTTTGCCATTTGCTTGGAAGCCACTGGGCTAGCTGACGGCCATAGCGCGCCATAATCAGCAGCACTCCGAACCCAAGAACGACCATGCCCAAGCTGATCGCCACAATCAGCCCAGAGGGGCCAACGTCGTGCAGTAATAGCAACCATATGCTGGCGGTGAGCAAGAGGACGAGGATAGCAACGGCATCAATCATTCGCTCTGCGACGATGATGCCCAGGGACTGCGCCATGCTACTCCGTGCGGAACCGCTAAAGGCGTAGGCCCGGTAGGCGTCGCCCATGCGCAGCCAGCCAATTGCGTTAATGAACCACCCCAGAAGCAACAACAGGGAGATTTCTCCTATTGAGGGGAGCCGACTGCCAGGTTGTTTATGGACGCCCACGTTAGCTGCCAGAAGCCGCCATCGGTATCCTCTGACGATAAAGCTCATGTAGTAGGTGATGAACGCAAGCCCGTACCACCAGGGATTGCTGTCTTTGATATGGTCAAATGTCTCTGAGAGGTTTACGTCAAACCTGGTTGCCAGGAATGCGAGGAGCGATATTGCTATGACTGCCGATGCGATGGCCGGAAAGGACAGCATGCGCCGGCGTGCAGCGGCTAGCGGTGAGGAAACTTCCGGGGAGCCGTCGTCAACTATGATGGGTCTCCTGGTTGGGTCTGTGCATTGGGCCTGCTATTTGCTAATGGGTTGCTTGGTGGGCATGCCCGCGCGCCGTGGGAACGCTGAAGGCGTAGGCGATACCTTTTCAACTATGACTAATACACGATCGTCCGTGAGTCCTGGGACTTCTACCTGTTTGATGATTGGAGCCTTGCCTCCAACCATGCGGATGGCTTTGGTTGCATCATGCAACTCTTCCGTGATGTCACCCTTCTTGTGGGCTACCAACAGGCCTCCCGTCCTAAGGAACGGGAGCGTCAACTCTACCAATGTTGCCATCTTGGCGACGCCACGGGCAAGGACTGCGTCAAATTTCTCACGTAGTGCGGGGTCTTTGGCCAGGTCTTCGGCCCTACCCAGGCGTACTTCTACATTGGAAAGCTCCAAGTAGTCAACCAGGTGGTTTAGGAACGTAACCTTCTTACCTGTTGCTTCCAAGAGTTCCAGATGTATGCCAGGGAATGCAATCTTAAGAGGAACACCCGGGAACCCTGCGCCTGCGCCTATATCCATGACTCTACCGCCCTGGAGCGTCTCCTCAGGCAGGGCACCAGCTACGGTAAGCGAGTCAAGGAAATGAATTGTCTGCACCGCCTCTGGCTCTACGATGCTGGTCAGGTTTACCCGCTGATTCCAATCTGCAAGGGTGAGGCAGTAGCGTGAAAACTGCTTTTCTTGTCGTTCATCAATGGGGATACCTAACACCTGACATCCATCCAGGAGGAGGTTGAGCTTGGGAATAGCTTTTGGCATACGCACAAAGAGATTATAGCACCAGATAGGGATTAGGTAGAGCGAAAAGTGTTTGCCCCTTCCCTTCAACGCGTCCCGCTACTATCCTGTTGGACAGTCCAGCACAAGGAGCAACTATGACCACCAAGCAAGCCGTCAAGGAGAACACGGAGCTAGAAAACGAATTACGGAAGCGATTAAAAGGCGAAGTACGCTTTGATCGCATGACTCGTGCGCTCTACGCCACGGACGCCTCCATCTACCAGATGGACCCCATTGGCGTGGTGTTTCCTAAGGACGTAGAGGACGTGGTGAACACGGTCACCTTTGCGGCGTCGCAGGGGGTGCCGGTGCTCCCCAGGGGCGGCGGAACCGGGTTGGCGGGGCAGACGGTGAACCATGCAGTAGTCATGGACTTCTCCCGCCACATGAACCAGCTTTCTGAGATGAACGCTGAAGAGGGATGGGCCTGGGTGCAGCCTGGCATTGTGTTGGATCAACTTAGTTCGTTGGGTGCGCCCCACGGCCTGAAGTTCGCGCCGGACCCCTCCACCACCAACCGGGGCAACATTGGCGGTGCCATTGGCAATAACTCCTGCGGTGCGCGCTCCATTGTGTACGGCAAGACACTGGATCACGTGTTGGAGCTGGAAGTAGTCCTGGCCGATGGCAGCGTGACGGCGTTCAAAGAACTGACACCGTCCGAGTTGCAGGCGAAGCTGACGCTCCAAAACCTGGAGGGCCAGATATACCGAGAGGCCAGGCGCATTGCGCAGGAGCAGCAGACAGAGATAGACCTGCGCTACCCCAAGATTCAACGTAGAGTGAGCGGCTACAACCTGGACGAGGTGCTGCGAGACCCCACCAACATGGCCAAGGTCGTCGTAGGCTCTGAGGGCACGCTAGTCACCTTCACTCGCGCCAAAGTACGGATGGTGCCTCGCCCCAAGTCAGCGGCGCTGGCGGTCATCCACTTCCACAGCATTCTGGAATCGTTTGAGGCCACGGTAGCGCTGCTGGACTCCGGCGCGTCTGCTATCGAGATGATGGACGATACCATCATCAAGCAGGGTCGGAAGCACCCGGGGATGTCCCAGCGCATGGAGTTCGTTGAAGGCAACCCTGCGGCCATGCTGCTGGTGGAAGCGTCTGGCGATACCCCGGAGGAGGCTGCCTCAGGACTTGAGCGCATCACACGCATCATTGAACAGCAGGGGCTGGGCTACCACACTTTGAAGGTGACTGATCCCCGGTTGCAGGGCATTATCTGGGCGGTGCGACGCGATGGCCTTGGCTTGATTATGAGCGTGGAGGGCACCGCGAAGCCTCTGCCTTTCGTAGAGGACACCGCTGTGCCGCCCCAACGATTGCCAGAGTATTTCAAGCGTTTTGATGAGTTAGTGCGAGATGAGAAGACCACCGCGGCGTACTACGGCCACGCCAGCGTAGGGTGTTTGCACATCCGGCCATTAGTAGACATAAAGCAACAGGAAGGGCTCGACCGGATGGTACGCATCGCGGAGCGGGTCGCTGACCTAGTATTGGAGTTCGGCGGTTCCCTCAGCGGTGAGCATGGCGATGGCATTGTGCGGGGCGTGTTCACAGAGAAGATGTTCGGCCCCAAGCTCTACGCATCCTTCCGAGAGTTCAAGCACGTCTTTGACCCCAAGGGCATCATGAATCCGGGCAAGATTATCGATTGCCCACCCCTGGCGGAGAACCTGCGCTTCGACCCGACATGGAAACCTATGAAGATTGAGACCTACTTTGATTTCTCCAAGGACGGCGGCATCGCGGAGCACGTGGAAATGTGCAACGGCCAGGGCGCGTGCAGGCAGACCTTCGGCGGAACCATGTGCCCATCGTTCATGGTGACGCGGGATGAGGAGAACACTACTCGTGGTAGAGCCAATGCCCTGCGCAACGTTTTCTCAGGTGTGGTGCCCCAAGAGGAGTTCACCGGAAAGAGACTTTACGATGTCCTTGACCTGTGCCTTGCGTGTAAGGGATGCAAGGTTGAGTGCCCATCCAGTGTGGACATGGCCAAGCTGAAGTATGAGTTCTTGGGCCACTACCACAAGGAGCATGGGTACTCGCTTCGGGACAGGATATTCGGCAAGGTCTACAAACTGAACCCCATTGGGAACAAGCTGGCCCCCGTGCTGAACCTTGCAATGAAGCTGCCGGGCAGAGGTGTGTTCCAGAGTCTGATTGGCATCCATCCCAAGCGGAAGATGCCGGCCTTTGCCACGCAGACCTTCTCAAGCTGGTTCAAGAAGCATCAACGCAATATTTCGAAAACCGCACCCTCTGGACCTCGCCCGCTCTCGCGAGGGCGCGTACTCCTGTTCAATGACACCTTCATGGAGGGCAACAACCCCTCGGTAGGTATTGCCGCCACCAAAGTGCTGGAAAAACTCGGTTTCAGCGTTGAGACCGCGCCCAGGTGGTGCTGCGGTAGGACGATGATGTCCAAGGGCATGATGGATTCGGTGAAAGAGAACGCCCGCAACAACGTGGATCTGTTTTACCCCTACGCCCAGGAAGGCATACCGATTGTGGGAACTGAGCCCTCATGCCTGCTGACCCTGCGCGACGAGTATCCTGACCTCCTGCCCGGTGATTCCAAGACATCGACGGTTGCCAGTCAGGCGTTCTTGCTGGACGAATTTCTGGCGAAGCTGGCGAAGGAGGGCGACCTCGACCTCGACCTCCAACCCCACGAGGGCAAGGTCATCTTCCACGGCCACTGCCACCAAAAGGCGGCTTCCGGTGTGGATGCTTCCGTGGCTGCGCTGAAGCTGGTTCCCGGCGTCCAGGTGGAGACGCCGGACACGGGTTGCTGCGGCATGGCTGGGGCCTTTGGATACGAGAAGGAGCACTACGATGTCTCGATGGCCATTGGCGAGCGTGTGCTGTTCCCTGCGGTGCGCAACAACCCCGATGCCACCATTGTGACGACAGGCGTGTCCTGCCATCAGCAGGTGGAGCACGGAACCGGCGTTAAGACGATGCACCTGGCGGAGTTCCTGGCCCAGCAGTTGGGAACTGAGTAACAAGACCCCAATGCTATACTGACCCAACTCCCACGCACTGAACGAATCTATAGCAGGATGGATTATCTACCCATGACCACTGAACCCCATGACGAACAGGCCGAGGCTCTGTCCCAACTTGATGCCCAAATGGAGGAGCTGAACCAGGCCATTGAAGCCAACCCGGACGATGCAGACGCCTACCACCGTCGTGGTGTGGCTTACGGCCAGATGGTGGAGCCGCTCGAAGCGATTCGCGACTTCAATCAGGTCATCCGATTGCGCCCGGACTCGGCGGAAGCCTACTACAACCGCGGCATGGCTCACACCAGCCTGCATCAGTCGTTGCAAGCCATAGACGACTACACAGATACGATTAGGCTGGATCCGAAGCACATGGACGCGCACAACAACCGCGCTGCCTCGTATATCGAACTGCGGCAGCCTGACCAGGCAATGCCTGACCTTGATCAGGCGTTGAGCATCGATGCGAACTCGGCATCGGCCCACGCGCTGCGGGCTATGGCCAACACGTTGCTGGGCGATGATGCCCAGGCAAAGCAGGACTCTGACCGCGCGGTATCGCTGGGATTCGATGGCGCAGCACTGGAATATCTTGTCATGCGAGCAGTGCAGCAGCGAGTGCCGGATATCGGTGGAAACAGTCCACAGAATTAAATTTACATAATATATGAGGAGCATGAATCATGGCGAAAAGCACTAACCCAATTCGGTTCGGCATAAACCCCCGGGGAATGCCTTATGAGAAAGTGGTGTCCGTGGCCAAGACGGCAGAGGACGCCGGGTTTGATGTCATCTCCTTCAGCGATAGGCCGCCGGAACCCAGCCTTGAGGGCTGGACGTTCGCCACTGCGGTAGCGGTGCAGACCAAGAAGATTGCCGTGACCCACTCCACCCTGAACATACCCTTCAGGAACCCCGCGCTGTTGGCCAAGATGGCATCCAGCCTAGACGTGATAACTGGCGGCGGTCGGGTCATCCTAACGATCGGCGCCGGGGGCCAGGAAACCCATTATCGCTCGTACGGCGCGGCATTCGGCACGGCTGGTGAGCGGGTGACGGACCTTCAGGACGCCATTGCCATCATGCGCGGACTCTGGGCCAATGAGACCTTCTCCTATCAGGGCCGGCAGTTCAGCGTTGAGGAAGCCTCAGCACCGCCGAAGCCCCTAGGGCCCATCCCCTTCATCATTGGCGCAGGCGGGCCGCGGATGCTCAAGTACACCGGAGCGCAGGCCGAGGGCTGCATCAAGAACGGCGGCTGGCCGGAGAGTCATGAGCAGTATCTGGAACTGCTGGGGCAGGTGGAAGCCGGAGCGGAAGAGGCAGGGCGAGACCCTAGCACCGTCCGCAGGGTGCTGAACGGCACGGGCTACATAGGCGATGCCGACCCGGACTCTGTGCTGCCGGAGACCTTTGGGCGACGTGGCGGACTCTTGGGTAACGCCGCAAAGATTTTGGCAACGATTGAAGAATGGGTGGAGCTGGGCGTGGATACATTCCAGTTGCAGTTCCCCAACGACATCATAGAAGAACAACTCAAGCAGTTCGGCGCGGAAGTTGTCGCCAAAGTGAAGCGTTAGCGGAGCGCCCCAGTGATTGGGAAGCGCTAGGTCAGACGGAGGGCTACAGGAGGTTCTCACCAAGGAACCGACCCTGATAGCCCTCTGTTGCTGGCTGCTCCAATCGGAAGAAGACCAGTTGCATGACGCGGGCGTTCCGCGCCACGGTAAAGCCGCCCTGGTGATAGACCACCATGAGGGCCTGGTAGCGGCCACGATAGCCTGCGTCCCCCACTGCCCCGTGAACCGCCACCCCTGACCGTAACAGACTGGAACGCGCTTGCCCCAGCGTCATGATATCCAGGGGAAGGTTCATAATTTCGTTGAAGGTCACCCTGTACGCCCCCGGGTCTAGCCGAATAGTGCCATCCGCAGCGAACGAGAGGGCTGTGGCCTCGGCCAGAAACCGCTGGGCGTTGGTCTCCCCCAGAATCCCCGGCTCACCAAATGCTGCCACCTCCGCCAACGTTAGGTCGAACCCGTTGGGTTGCAACTGAGCGGCGAGGTCTTGGTATCCTTCAATCAGCGGAGGGTTGGCTTCCAGCATTTTTGCAATGCTGCTTTTGTCCAGACAATCGCCGGTCATAGTGTGACCGGCATGGGGTTATTAAGGAGTATACGGGTCATAGAAGTCATCTGTTTAGAACCGCCCTCGCAAGGTAGTTTGGGATGAGGCGATTACAGCACACAGAGCATAGAGGGTCAAGGTGTTTAGCTGCGGATTTTCGAGGATGTTCAGCTCGCCTTATCGCTGGCGAGACTCATCTTCCTCAAGGGCCTTCATCGCCAAGATAGCCCGGTGCAGGAGTTCCTGAGAGCGGTGGAATGATTCCTCCATACTCGCTCGCTCGATGGGGCGTGTCTGTTTCGGCAGGCGTTGCTCCATCTCCTGGAAGTGCTGGAACTGCTGGAGGAATCGCTCCTGTATCATGTGTCGTTCTCGTGAACCCTGGTTTTCGCTGATAGTGATGAGGCCTGACGCAGGGTCAAGGGTCACCCGTATATCAGGTGGCGTGGGCGCGGTGAAATCGCTCGCAGTAGGTGTTGGCAGAACTCCGCCCATGAGCACAACAGCCCTGCGCGTATGGTTTTCCATCCGTCCAGCGGTCCTATCCATCACTGCTTGGCTCTTGCCCCTGGTTGCCAGCTTCTCTATTTCCTGAGTTCGCTCCTGAGCAAACTTGGCGTGGAGCTCAGCCTTCCCCCGGTCTGAGAACGACACCACCAGCAAGAAGCGCTCTTGGGCTTTCTTTACCGGGTAGAAAACTTCCCCTGGCACGCTTTCTGCAGCAGCGGCGGAGGTGGTCCATCCACCGAACACAAGAACCATCACGGCAACCATCGCTATCGCCCAGGACTTGGCTAGAGGTCGGAAGGAACGCCAGCGTTGGCTGCGTTTGGCCTGGCGTTCAGCCCAGGCGTCAGTGATGCGTCCTAGTCCAACGCGTTGTGCCTCTGCAGGAGTCTCTATGGTCTCGCCCGCACGCTGGGTCTGCATTGCCAGGAGCAACATCGGTTTCAGCTCAGCAGCAAGCTCAGGGTAACGTGCAAGACACGCCTCCACGGTGCTTCCCTGTGCAAGGAGCTCTAGGCACGTATTTAGTGCGTCTATGTTTTTTGTATCGCTCATTGCTGCCTCGCTGGGAACTCTGAAATTACTGGAAGCATAATCCTCCGGAGTGCCCCCAACGCTGAGTGTTGAAGGGCCTTAATGGCGTTCTCTTTTTTGTTCATGGCAACGGCTGTTTCCGCCAAAGACAACCCTGCAATGAATCGCAATAACACCACCTGCCGTTGGAGCTCAGAGACCTTATCCAACGCTTCTCTCAAGACTTCAACGTCCAAAGCCTGAAGCGCCTGTTCCTCCACATTTTGAGAACCGGGAAGCTCTAGTGCCTCATCAAGAGGTACTGCCGGACCGGAAGTGCTTTTGGTATGCCGTGCCCTGTCCACTACCAGGTTGTGGGCAATCCGGAACAACCAAGCGGCGAACGGTGGCCCCCGAAACTGGAACTTACCCAGAGAGTTCATCGCTTTCAAGAACACCTCTTGGGCCATGTCCTCTGCCTCTGGCCCATGACCTACCCGAGCGGCAACATATCGATACACCTTTGGGAAGAAGGATTCATAAATGCTCCCCAAAGCCGATAAGTTCCCCTCTTGGGCTGATCGCACCAGAGGTTCAATGTCTACCTGGTCTCCCTGCACATGGCCTCCGCGAAGGGTGTTCTGTAAATCTGATGATGGGCATCGTTGACCCTGTGCACATACTATAACGGTTGGGATAGTCAAAAGGTGAGCAGTGAAGCAGAGCAAATTTGGGGGGAACTTTATGCTGCCATGTCTACGTGGTAAAATTTGGTACCCAGTTTGCTAAAGGACGAGCCGTGAGCACTGTTGAGCAAGAGCCTAAGACAACCGAGTCCATGCCCTATTCTCTGCGGCCCATGCTGCCGGATGACTCGCTTGCAGTTGCGGAGATAGAGCGAGAGGCTTTTCCAACAACATGGCCGCCTACCCCCTTTCGTAAGGAGCTCAACAACAGGCTTGCTCGGTACCTGGTGTGTTACGTGCCCACGGAAGAAATTGCTGAGGATGATCGTCCCGCAGCACCTGACATAATCAATTCCAGCAACTCCATGCTCAAGCGTTTGCTTCAAGGAGTCTGGCCCAGGATAGGCTTGCAATCGAGACGGGGTGATCCACAATCCATGCACTGGGATTTTATCCCCGGGTTCGTGGGCATGTGGTTCATGGCGGACGAGGCGCATGTCACTGCAATTGCGGTGCGTGAATCCCACCAGCGCAGAGGCATTGGTGAACTCCTGCTTATCGGGTGTATAGAGCTCGCCATTCTGCGCAAGGCCGATGTGGTGACGCTGGAGGTTCGCATCAGCAACGACCTGGCGCAGACCCTCTATAAAAAGTATGGCTTTGAGATTGTGGGCTCCAGGAAAAAGTATTACACCGATAACCATGAGGACGCTTTTATCATGACCACTGGCAAAATCCAGGAGTCTGAATACCAGCGCATGTTTCAGAAGAAAGTAGCCCTCCACGCAGAGCGGTGGGGATCCTCTGACAGGGTTTTGATTACTCCATCCCCCCAAGCGTGAACTTAGCCTCTTCAACACCCCTAAGGGAATGTCACATTCCTTAAAGAGTCGTCACGGTCAATGGCATCCCATGGTACTCTGCTAATCTGCTGGGCGTACTGTCTCCCGCGAGGGATGCTCGGCATCGGGTATCAAAAATTGATATGAACGTATCATGAATATACGTGTGTCACCCTTGACACCATGAGATTCATTTGTCTACAATGCTTCTGGTGTGTCGGCGAATGGAAGGACATATGGAGTACAACGTCGCACAAATGCTGTTAGAGCCAATAGGCTCTGTACGGCAGTTCGAAATCCAGGAGACATTTGTCGCCCTGGATGATGTAGAAGTAAACCGTCTGGAGGGATGGCTGAAGCTTACCCGAACAGACATAGGTATCTGGGTTAAAGGACGTCTCAAATTAGAAGTCTCATCCCAGTGTGGCCGATGTCTAAAGGGTTTTAATGCTCCCTTGAACACAGAAATAAACGAACAATATTACCCTGCTGTGGAGTTAACTACTGGAGCGGCAATAGCTGCCCCGGTACTGGAAGAAGAAGCTTTCCGGATAGGCCCAACGAATGTGCTAGATACAAGAGAGGCCCTTAGGCAGAACATTGTTTCCCGGATGCCAATGAAGCCTCTCTGTCACCAAGATTGCGCGGGTATCTGTCCAGAGTGCGGTGTAGACCGCAACGAAGCCCAGTGTCTCTGCGTAGTCAGGACAGTGGATCCTCGTTGGGAACGTTTGTTAGAACTTCTTCCGTCCACAGATAAAGGGTCTCTAGAAGGGGCCGATAGTGGGCGCACAACCTAAAAAGCAACTTTCCAAGTCCAAGCAACGATCCCGCGCTGCTCATTACGTAATGAGTGGACGTGGGCTTTCGTACTGTTCCCACTGCCACAGCCCCAAACTTCCGCATCGTATATGCCCAATTTGTGGGTATTACAACGATCGTGAAGTAATTTCTGTGCCAATTAGTCAGGAGAGAGGCTAGTCTTCTCCCTAGCACCTTCTTCAGCCACCTTACCAAAGTGAATATATGGGCCAATAGGTCCATAGCTGGAAACAGGAGTTTCCGATGAAAAACCCCACCTTGAGAGACGTCATAGATTCAAAGGTTGCGTACGTGTTTCCCGGCCAGGGTTCGCAACATGTTGGTATGGGAAAAGATATCTATGAGGAATCGTCAGTTGCACGCCGTGTCTTTGACGAAGCAGACAAGGCCCTTAATAGACCGCTAACTCAGTTGATGTTTGAAGGCTCTGCTGAAGAGTTGAACCTTACTATCAACGCCCAACCCGCTATCCTCACAGCTAGCTTGGCCTATCTCATGGCCGCAAAAGCGACTGTAGGGTCTAAAGCTATGCCAGAACCTGACTTTGCCGCTGGGCACAGCTTAGGTGAATATACGGCCTTGGCAGCTACCGGCGTACTTAGTATTACGGACGCAGTGCGATTGGTTCAAGAGCGCGGCCGTTTGATGCATGAGACGTCACAAACCCACCAAGGCGGTATGGCAGCGGTTCTTGGATTGGATGAGCTGACTATTGAGGAGATATGCAGGGAAACCGGCGCATACATCTCTAACGTCAACGCTGAAGACCAGGTAGTGATTGCTGGCGATAAAATCACACTAGCCAGGGCAATGGATTTAGCCAGTGCCCGTGGAGCCAGAAGGCTCATCACCCTACAGGTTGGTGGTGCTTTCCATACAGACCTTATGAGGCCCGCTTTGGTCGGCATGACTCAAGCCGTAAATGCAGCAAACTTCAACGCGCCAAGCGTACCAATCATTGCCAACTGCGATGCTATTCCCCTTACTGATGGAGACGACATCAAGTCAGAGTTGCTTCATCAAATGTGCGGGTGTGTCCAGTGGAAGCGCTCCATGGCTTATCTCTGGGATGTTGGAGTTACGCAGTTCTATGAGGTTGGTCCTGGGAAGGTACTCTCTGGTTTGATTCGTAGGATTTGCCCAGATGCACAGGTAACGGCTATTAACGATGTGAAGAGCTTGCAAGCTCTCGCAGGGTGAATATAGTGACGTCACAGCCGGCACCAGCTGAAACAATAGCTTGTGGCCCCCCCGCAGATGAAGAGGATTGGAGCTCAGCGAAGCTACCCCCTCGTCGGCGGGCGAGAGCCCTCGCGCTTCAAGCTCTCTTTGAGTTGGATGCTACCGAACATCAATCAGAAGATGTACTACAGGCGCTCCTAGACGATAGTGATTTAACTGCATCAGGTGAAGAGTTCGCCAGGGAACTAGTGACAGCAGTTAACCAGCAGCGCGAAGCGTTGGATGTGCAAATTCAGCAGTATGCCCCTGCGTGGCCGGTCAACCAATTGTCTCTGGTGGATAGAAGTTTGCTGCGGTTGGCAGTGTATGAATTAACCGTCAGCCAAAAAGTGTCAGCAAAAGTTGTGATCAATGAAGCGGTGGAGCTTGCGAAACTGTTTGGTGGAGAGAGTTCCCCGCGGTTCATCAATGGAGTGTTAGGCTCCCTGCAAGATGCGATTCAACAGTGAATAAATAGGATTAGGAAACAGGAGGGCAACGCAATGGCTAGTGTCCAAGAGCGTGTTAAGGGATTGGTGGCGGAACGGCTTGGAGTGAATGATGACCAGGTGACACCTGAGGCCTCATTCACTGAGGATCTTAATGCTGATTCCCTGGATTTGGTTGAGTTGATTATGGCCTTTGAAGAGGAATTTTCTGACGGCGACAATGCCTTGGAAATCTCTGACGAAGATGCGGAGACTATCCGAACTGTCCAAAACGCGGTGGACTTCTTGAAGTCCAAAGGCGCACAAGACAGCTAAACTTCGGCCCATTGCGTTAACTTGATTCTTGTTGTTTGAGAAGACCAGCATCACCCACGGATGTGGTTGATGCTGGTTTTTTTATTGTGTTGCACCCATAGGTCAAATTCTCCCTCTCTCACATTGTTCCTCCCGTAGCTGCATGGTATGATACCCACCGTTCTCCCAATCTGTAATTACGCTCCGTGAGGTTTACTTTTAGTGGGTAGTGCCGTGGCAGTTCCCTGGCAGCTTGGTGACACCGTGAAGGGTGTGGCTGCCGTAGTGCTTGGAGGTGTCGCGCTGGTGTTCCTTGCGCTGTTCCTTGACCGGACAGGGGTAACAAACGGGGCGGGGGCATCACTTCTGGCTGCTGGCATGCTGGAGGGTCTGCTGGTTGCTGCCGCGTGGGCCTTCAGCGTTAGGCGATACCAGTGTTCATTTGAGACCTTAGGGTTTCGTAGTGCCAAGGGGTACAACTTCTGGCTTATCCCCATTGCTGCTCTTGTTGCCAGCCTCCTGGTAGGCGGGATGTACACAGTGATTGTTAAAGGGATTGGTGTAGACATCTTAGTACCCCCTGAACTCTCAGACAGTTTTGATAGGCCCACGGGGATGAGTAGACTGATTCTGGCATTTATCGTTGTTGTCATGGCTCCCGTTGCAGAGGAAACATTTTTCCGAGGGTTTGTTCTGCAAGGCCTTTCCCGTAGGGCTGGCCCCATAGGCGCGGCAATAGGGTCTTCTGTACTTTTCTCGTTGAGTCATGGCTCTGTGGGTATGCTAGTGCCCACGTTCCTCTCCGGCTTAATACTTGCAGGAGTCTTTATGAAAACCGAGTCGCTCACTCCGGGCATCTTTGCCCACAGTATGCAAAACTCATTGGCATTCTTGCTAACGTTCTAAGGCGGTATATATGGGATGGAAACAGCTTGAAACCCAGCTTAAAAGAGGGTCTCAGAATGACCCTGTACGGGTAATCCCGTTTGTGACGGTGGGCTTCCCAGATGTGGAGGCAACCCTGGAACTGGTTCCAGCGCTGGAAGCGGCAGGGGCTACCGTCATAGAGTTGGGAGTTCCTTTTAGCGACCCTCTGGCTGAGGGCCCTACGATTCAGAAATCGAGTTACCACGCCTTGAAACAGGGTGTGACTATGGCCAAATGCCTTGAGGTTGCTGCCGAGTTGAGGCATAGAGGTGTCCGTGTCCCTCTGGTGCTCATGGGGTATTACAATCCCTTTTTGTCCTATGGATTAGAAACAGTTGCGGCGGAGGCCCAGAAGTCCGGAGTGGATGGGTTTATCATTCCTGACCTGCCAGTGGACGAGATTGGCCCGATGCTGGAAGCATGCACACGACATGAAATAGCACTGGTGCCATTGCTGGCGCCTACGAGCACCGATGAACGCATCAAAGAGGCATGTGCCTCCGTCCAAGGGTTCATCTATTGTGTGGGTCTGCTGGGCGTCACAGGGGCAAGGGCTGAACCCTCAACTGAGGCTGCCACCCTGGTACAGAGAGTCCGAAAGAACACACACCTGCCGCTGGCAGTGGGGTTCGGGATATCTCGTCGAGAGCACGTGGAAGCGCTCGCTGAAAGCGTTGATGCCGTGGTCGTCGGCAGTGCATTGGTTGATGTCATCGCAAACGCCGCGCCAAGTGACCGGGTCGCGGAGGTGAAATCGTTCATGGCAGGTCTTGGAGTTACACCGGAGATAACAAGGGGGACACGCTAATGGTCATGATGTGCCGAGGTTTCCGCGGCGCTACTACAGCTTCTGCCAACACCAAAGAGGCTATTAATGACGCCACAGAGGAGATGTTGAGGGCGTTGGTTGATGCTAACGATCTTGATGCTGAGTTCATTGCTGCGGCATGGTTCACCACCACCACGGACTTGAATGCTGAGTTTCCTGCATCGGTTGCCCGGCGCCGATTGGGCTGGACGTTTGTGGCCCTGATGGATGCCCATGAGATGGATGTGCCGTACGGCCTTCCAATGTGCATCCGTGTGTTGGTCTTGGTGAACACAGAGAAGAGACCTGAAGAGATCAAGAACGTGTATCTCCGGGGCGCTGAAAACCTTCGGCAGCGGAGTGTTCCTGGCTCCTAGCATCTTATCTCCTAGTCTTTCCTATTGATTGGTTTGCAACCGCCCACGCATTCAGGGATACTGGAGAAGTGGACCCAAAGCGATTCTATTTTGGTTAATTGTTGGGGGAGGTGAAGCATGATTGTGGTGATGAGGCAGGGCTGCACAGACGCAGAAATAGAGAGTGTCCAGCAGGCCATTGAGAGTAAGCCTGGGATTCAGGCTCCCATCTGGCGTGGTGAAGAACGCTCAGTGATTGGTGTCCTTGGCAGTATCTACCCTGAACTGCAGACAGAGTTAGAGCAGCTTCCCGGTGTTGCGGAGGTGCTTCGCGTCTCTAAGCCGTACAAGCTTGCTGGGAGAGATTTCCGACCGGAGGACACGCACATCACCGTTGGCGATGTAACCATTGGCGGCGACGAGATGGTGGTCATGGCTGGCCCTTGCTCCGTTGAAGGCGAAGAGATGCTATTGGCAACGGCGCATATGGCGCGCGAGGCCGGAGCGCGGATACTTCGTGGAGGAGCGTTCAAACCCCGTTCATCACCGTACAGTTTCCGCGGCATGGGCGTTGAGGGTCTGAAGCTGCTGGCAAAAGCTCGAGAAGAAACCGGCCTCCCTGTAGTCACGGAGGTGATGACCGCTGAGGATGTTGGGGTGGTTGCAGAGTACGCGGACATCCTTCAGGTGGGCGCTCGTAACATGCAGAACTTTATTCTGTTGGATGAAGTTGGGAAGATACGAAAGCCTGTCCTCCTCAAGCGTGGGTTTGCTTGCACCTATGAGGAACTGCTCCTCTCCGCTGAGTACATCATGGCAGGGGGGAACAATGAGGTTATCTTGTGTGAGCGGGGTATCCGCACCTTTGAGGATTACACCCGAAACACGTTAGATCTGGCGGCAATACCCGTGATTAAACGGTTGAGCCACCTTCCCATTGTGGCGGATCCAAGCCACGGCACTGGCCGTTGGCATTTGGTGGAGCCCATGGCTTTGGCCGCTGTGGCCGCCGGGGTTCACGGTCTCATTATTGAAGTCCACCCTAACCCTGATAAAGCACTCTCAGACGGGCCTCAATCGCTCACGTTTGAGAACTTCCAGAAGTTGATGGCGGGTGTTCGGGCTGTGGCGGCGGTAGTGGAAAAGAAAGTGGCACCGCCTCTAGGGAAGATAGAGATCCGCTAAAAATCCGTACTGAGAAGCAGTGAAAATGACCTTCATTGCCCCGTTCCCCATAAGCGTGCAAGGGTTCGCTGCTATGCCATTCAGGAGTGCTATAGCCGTTGGCGTAACTAGCATATGACTGTGATGGAAGAGCTGGCCCGCCTGCACTCCACAAACCCTACCGTTATCACGGTGGGTATGTTTGATGGGGTGCACAAGGGACACCAGCACCTCATCAGATGCCTCAAGGAATCGGCCATCCGCCAGGGTTGCGCCAGTGGTGTTATCACCTTTACCAATCATCCGCGCTCTGTGATGAGCCCTGACGTCCGCGTGGCACTGCTAACCACACCAGAAGACCGATTGAGGCTGATATCGGAACAGGGCGTTGACCTGGTGGTTCCGTTGAGCTTTACCCCAGACCTTTCCGCCATGAGGGCACGGAATTTTGTTGAACTCCTGAAAGAAACGTTAAACCTGCGTGGTCTGGTGGTGGGGCCGAACTTTGCTTTTGGGTATCAGCGAGAGGGTACAGCAGGGGTTTTGACCCAGCTTGGGCAGGAAATGGGCTTCACCGTAGAGGTTGTTGAACCGGTAGAGTTTGAGGGCCGTATTGTCAGCAGCACCGCCGTCAGAAGTAGCGTAGTGGCCGGGGACATGGCAGACGCAGCATGGATGTTGAGTAGACCGTTCATCTTGACCGGCTTCGTTGTGGAGGGTGACCGCCGGGGGCGACAGATTGGGTTTCCCACCGCAAACTTGGACGTTGAACCGGGCATTCTCCTCCCTGCGGACGGCATCTATGCTACGTGGACTCAGGCCGATGGAAAGACCTACACCTCAGCTACAAACATCGGCTTCCGACCTACCTTTGGAGTTGGCGGCCGTCAGGTGGAGACGCATCTCCTCGATTATAGCGGTGACTTATACAACGCCAAGATTCGGGTCGCCTTTGTTCGTAAGCTGCGGGATGAGATGAAGTTCGATGGCGTGGAGAGCTTGGTCAAACAGTTGCACAAGGATGTGACCCAGGCCAAGGTCGTCCTTGCAGAGGATGCAGCACTACTTCCTCCTGGCTGGTAGCCTTCATCACTGCATAGGGGCGTGTTTCTGCCGTACAATGTGCGGATACACTGACTCACAATACAAACGAGGTTCTCAATGCCCATATCGGAAGAAACCCTACAACTGGTTACCCAGCGTGGCGTCGCGGAAATCATCGACGTTGGTGAATTTCGAAAGCTGCTGGAAAAGGGAGAGCCCCTCCGGTTGAAGATGGGCTTTGACCCGTCCAGTCGCGATATCCACCTGGGCCACGTCGTCGGGCTGCGAAAGCTTCGGCAACTCCAGGAGCTTGGCCACAAAGTCGTGCTCATCGTAGGTGACTGGACGGCGCAGATTGGCGACCCAAGCGGTCAATCGGTCACTCGCCCGGTGCTGACCCATGAAGACGTGATTGCCAACGCTGAGACCTACCTGCGGCAGTTCTTTAAGGTGGTGGACAAGGAACGGACTGAGGTGGTCTGGCAGAGTGAGTGGTACGGCAAGTTCACCCTGGCCGACGTTGTGAAGCTGACAGGAAACTTCACCGTTGCGCAGATGCTTGCCCGGGACGACTTCCGCAAGCGGTTTAACCAGAACCGGCCCATCGCAATCACGGAGCTGTTGTACCCGCTGCTCCAGGCATATGACTCCGTCATGGTTAATGCCGATGTGGAGTTTGGCGGAACAGATCAGAAGTTCAACCTGCTGATGGGGCGGGAGCTTCAGGAGATGAGGGGCCAGCGTCCGCAGCAATGCTTCACGGTGCCCATCCTGGAGGGTACGGACGGCGTCCAGAAGATGAGCAAGAGCCTGGGCAACTACATTGGTGTGGACGAGCCCCCGCAGGAGCAGTACGGGAAAGTGCTGTCGCTGCCGGACAACCTTATTGCTTCATATTTCACCCTGCTTACCGATGCCCCATTGGCTGAGATTCAATCGATGACTGAAGCTATGGCCAACGGCACCACGAACCCTATGGAGTTCAAGAAGCGGCTTGCCCGGGAGATTGTGGAGCAGTTCTGGACGGCAGACGACGCGCAAGCGGCCCAGGAGCATTTTGAGCGCACGGTGCAGCGTCGTGAAGCCCCGGAGGACGTGCAAGTCATCAAGTATAGTAAGAGCAGGGACGGGTTGGGGTATACGTTCACCCCGGGCGACAGTCCTGTTTTCCACCTAACAACAGTGAACAATCGTCCCGGACCAATTCTTGAAGGCCTTGGTCTGGCATCAAGTCAGGCAGAGGCTAAGCGATTCGTCTCCCAGGGAGCGGTGGAGGTAGACGGAGTCCGTGTCACCGATACGTTGCCAATCCACGATGGTGCTGTGGTGAAGGTAGGGAAGCGTCGCTTTGTTCGACTGGTGGAGGACAAGGGTTAGGGCATTGCCTAATCGCCCATTTCCTTCCGTTCCTAGCATCAATAACTAAGCGACGGAATCCGCCATGCGGAGTCGAAAACCCCTTTTTTCTCCCTCGAGTCTGTGCTACCATTCATAATCTGAACACCCCTGTTTATTTCGTGAGGAGGCTTCCTGTGAACTTGCGTATTCCCGGCCCAACGCCCTGTCCTGAAGATGTACTTCTTGCCGGTGCCCAGCAAATGATTGACCACCGCGGCCCTGAGTTTAAGGACATTATTGGCCGGATTCACTCTGGCCTCCAAACCGCTTTTCAGACCAAGAACCAGATTGCCATCCTCACCTCCTCTGGCACAGGCGCTATGGAGGGAGCAATTATCAACACGCTGTCACCGGGAGACCGAGTGCTCAGCATCAGCGTCGGGGTGTTCGGCGACCGCTTCGGCCAGATTGCAGAGGCGTATGGCGTGGAAGTGGTCAAGCTCCCAATCGAGTATGGTGATGCAGCAGACCCTGAGGAGATTGGAAAAACCCTCGCGGCCGATGCCTCCATCAAGGCCGTACTCATCACCCACAATGAGACTTCAACCGGCATCACGAACGACCTCGGAGCTATTTCCAAAGTCGTCCGTGAGTATGACCGACTAACGTTGGTGGATGCTATCAGCAGCGTTGGCTGCATCCCCGTACAGACCGACGCCTGGGATCTGGACGTGGTGGTCACTGGTTCACAGAAGGGCTTCATGGTACCGCCGGGACTGGCCTTCGCAGCAGTGGGACCCCGGGCGATTGAAGCTGCCAAGACCGCTACCTTGCCTCGCTTCTACTTTGAGTTCAGCCGTGCGTTCAGCTACTTTGATCAGGGCCAGACACCCTGGACGCCAGCAGTGTCTGTGATGTTCTCTCTTGATTTGGCTCTTAAGAAGATGCTTGCGAATGGCATGGGATCTGTGTACGAGAAGCATGCTCGCGTCGCCAACGACGTTCGGAACGGCGTCAAGAAATTGGGTCTGGAACTCTTCCCCAAAGATGAGAAGTACGCTTCAAACACCGTGACAGCCGTGAAGGTTCCAGAGGGCGTGGAACTTACCAAGCTCCGGGGTAAGCTGCGTAGCGATAGGGACGTTGTAGTGGCTGGAGGCCAAGGGTCTCTGAGCGGGAAGATCTTCCGTATTGGCCATATGGGCCATATCACGGACGAAGATGTTGCTGATGTCATGGATTCGCTCAAGGCAGTGTTTCCAGAAGTGGGCTTTCCAATACCTGCCTAGGAATACTAACAAGCAAAGTACGAAACGATAACCTTGCATCTACGGCTCGCTACCCTCCAGGGTAGCGAGCCGTAGATGCGCCAAAGAAGACAGGGAATAAGGAGTTCATGTGAAAGTTCTTGTTGCTGACCCCCTCCATCAGGAAGGCTTGGACCTGCTTAATGCAGAACCGGATGTCACTGTGGAAATACGGTTGAAGATGACGCCAGAAGAGCTTGTTGCAGCCGTAGCTGACTTTGAAGCGCTTATTGTGCGGAGTGAGAGTCAGGTCACCGCGGCAGTCATAGAGGCGGGGACGCAGTTTAAAGTGATTGGCAGGGCTGGCGTGGGCGTGGACAACATTGACCTGGACGCCGCTACTAGAAAGGGCATTGCCGTGGTCTATGCCCCAACGGGAAACACCATTGCAGCGGCAGAGCATACCATTGCCATCATGATGTCCCTTGCACGGCACATCCCCCAGGGGAACGCCTCCATGCGCCAGGAGCAGTGGAACCGTTCGCAATTCATGGGTGTTGAGGTCAAGGGGAAGACCCTGGGTATTGTGGGCCTTGGCCGTGTGGGCTCAGAGGTTGCCAAGCGAGCGTTGGGGCTGGAAATGCGTGTGGTGGGTTATGACCCATACTTGGTGCCGGAGCGCGCTGCTCGATTGGGTGTTGAGATAGCGGACTTTGATGAGATGCTGGCAGCGTGTGACTTCCTTACGCTCCATACACCGCTGACCGATACCACAAAGAGCCTTATCGGTGCCCGGGAGATTGGGCTGATGAAACCAACGGCGCGCATCATCAACGTGGCCCGGGGTGGGCTGGTGGATGAGGATGCCCTGATTCAAGCCCTGGATGATGGAAAGCTGGCGGGAGCCGCCATTGACGTGTTCACCAAGGAACCCCCAGCCGATTATCGACTAGCCCTCCACCCGAAGATTGTGGCTACTCCCCACCTTGGGGCGTCAACGGTAGAGGCCCAGGCGGCTGTCACCCGAGAGGTGGTGGAGCAGGTTCTGGCCGTGTTGCACGGGCAGCCTGCGCGCTTCACGGTGAACGTCCCCTTTGTGGCACCTGAAGTGCAAGACTTGATTGAGCCCTTCCTCTCTGTAGCAGCGGATCTTGGGAAGATTGCAATCCAGCTGGCGGTCGGTCAGCCGAAATCCGTGAACCTGCAGTATCAGGGTGAACTGGCAAGCGGTGAGACGGGAACACTGAAAGCCGCAGTATTGATGGGTCTGCTGCAGCCGGCCATGGAAGAGCGCGTCAACCTGGTGAATGCGGTGCTACTCGCAGAGGAACGTGGGCTCCAGGTCACAGAGGAGAAGGACCCGGTGCCACAGCAGTTTGCCAACCAGGTCACTGTACGCCTGTCCACTACCGGTGGAGAGGTTGTCGTAGGTGGGACACACCTCAGAGGGCAAACCCACCTAATCCGCGTTGGCGAACACCGGCTGGATGCGGCAGTAGATTGTCCGTACTTGTTGATTATTGAAAACGACGATCGCCCGGGTATCATCGGCACCATTGGCGAGGTGGCTGGCAGGCACGATATCAATATCAGCTTCATGGAAGTGGGTAGGGTGGAGGCTAGAGGCCGAGCTACGATGGTTGTGGGCCTGGACGACCCGATGCCTGAAGCCGTTTTGGGTGAGTTCAAGCAGAACCCCGCCATCATCTCTGTCCGGCTGGTGCGGATATAAGTTTTACACTGTAGGGAAACACCCTCAAACGCTGTTTCCTCGCCCATGCGGCCCTGGTACACTTACCACAACATTGTTGGAGGAAACCCAGGGCCATGCCAGATACCATTCAGTACATCTGCCCAGAGTGCGGCACAGGCCATACCCAATGGATGGGCTTCTGCTCCGCCTGTGGATCTGGCTCACCCCTTGAAGAGGCCCCAACGGCTCATTCATCCTCTCCCTTTATCCCACCCCGCGTTGATAACACCGCGTGGACGCCTCGCGAAACCAACGGGCCTACGGAGCTTTCTGAGGTTTCGCTGCAGGACACTCCACGCATTATCCTGCCTTACCCTGAAATGAACCGCGTACTGGGCGGAGGGCTGGTTCCCGGCTCTGTGGTGCTGCTGGCAGGCGACCCTGGAATAGGGAAGTCAACGTTGATGTTACAAATTGCCGGTGCGTTGGCGCCTGCAAAACTCGTTGATGACGCAAGGGGCTCCGTGTTGTATGTGTCCGGCGAGGAATCGGCAACGCAGGTCAGACTCCGTGCGGAGCGATTGGGCATTTCAGGGCGCAACCTCCTGTTGCTGAACGAGACCGCCGCAAGGGACGTTCTGGGCTGGATGGACAAGACTGAGCCGGTGGCGGTATTGGTGGACTCTATCCAGACGCTCTACACCGATGCGTCCACGTCCGCGCCTGGAAGTGTGACGCAGATACGTGAAGGTGCACGCCTCCTTATGGGCTGGGCTAAGGCCAATCGTACGCCGGTCATCATAGCCGGGCACGTGACCAAGGAGGGCGATGTGGCTGGTCCCCGGGTGCTGGAACATATGGTGGACGTAGTTCTCTACCTTGAGGGCGACCGCATGAGTGCGCTTAGAATATTGCGGAGCGAGAAGAACCGGTTTGGTTCTACCGATGAGGTGGCTCTCTTTCAGATGGAGGGCGCCGGGCTTGTAGAGGTTTCTGATCCTTCTGGCCAGTTGCTTTCCCATCGCAAGGGGCCAATCGTCGGCTCTGTGGTGACGCCGGTGTTACAGGGCACACGACCAATGCTGGTGGAGATACAGGCGCTGACTGCTCCGGTGGTTGGGCCGACGCCTCGTCGGGTGGCCAATGGTATGGAGGGCAACCGGCTGGTGCTACTTGCAACGGTCTTGAGCAGACGGGCAGGTATCCCCCTTGGTGGACAGGACATCGTAGTGAACGTGACCGGAGGGCTTCGGGTTACTGAGGCCAGCGCAGACCTGGCCACGGCCCTCGCCATTGCTTCCAGCTTTAGGGACCAGCCCTTGGAAACGGATGTGGTAGCCCTTGGTGAGGTGGGCCTGGGTGGTGAGGTTCGCTCGGTATCGCAGACCGGACGTCGCTTGCAGGAGGCCGCACGGTTGGGCCTCCGTCGTGCGGTGATTCCAGAAACGGCTGAAATTGACCCTTCAGACTTGAAGGGGATTGAAATCATTCCTGTGGCAACGTTGACTCAGGCGATTCATGCGTTGTTCCCACGTGCACGTTCAGTATCTAGAGGAGAGCGGGTTCCCGTTATCGTTGAAGGGGAAGGCGAGGCATGAATAATCTTACGGCAAAGAAACAGCGACTAGACGATATCCTGGGCAATATGGGGTCTGTGCTTGTTGCGTACTCTGGCGGTGTGGACAGCACGCTGCTGGCTGTTGCTGCGTACGATGTGCTAGGTAACCAATCCCTGGCAGTTACAGCTTCATCGCTGTCTCTGGCGCCGGAGGAGATGCAGGACGCCGTTGCAATGGCGCTCCAGTTCGGTTTCCGCCATCAGGTGATTCAGACGCGGGAGATGGACGACCCTCGATACGCCGCTAACGACTCCCAACGCTGCTTCTTCTGCAAAGTGAACTTGTACACGGAGCTGGGCCCCATCGCGAAATCCGATGGCTACGCGTGGATAGCGAACGGCACCAACATGGATGACCTTGGCGACTACCGTCCAGGTATTGCTGCTGGAAAAGAGTATGGCGCACGAAGCCCCCTGGTGGAGGCGGAGCTTACCAAAGACGATGTTCGTGAGTTGTCCCGCCTACGCGGCCTCCCCACCTGGGACAAACCTGCACAAGCCTGTCTTTCATCTCGAGTCCCCTACGGCACCATGGTGACGGTGGAAGCGCTGACGCGTATCTCCCGAGCAGAATCGTATCTAAGAGGGTTGGGGTTCCGGCAGATGCGGGTGCGCCATCATGAGACCATCGCTCGGATAGAAGTGGGGGCTGCTGAGTTGCCTCGCCTCGTGGATGAGGAAGTCCGCAAGGGTGTGGTAGAGCACTTCAAATCCCTTGGGTACCTCTATGTTACCCTTGATTTGGCCGGGTATCAGATGGGTAGTTTGAACGCAGCTCTTGGGAAGCAGACAAAACAATGAAGAACATCATCATCACGGGCTTTGCTGGAACGGGCAAGACGGTGGTTGGGCAAGCGGTTGCCGGGCTGCTGGGTTGGACGTTTGTAGACACCGACGATGTGTTGAAACGCCTTGCTGGGAAGTCGATTGAGGCCATATTCGCAGATGATGGCGAGGAAGCCTTCCGCGCCCTGGAGTCCAAGGCGTTGGCAGAGGTTTGCAGCGGAGCCCAGCAGGTCATCGCAACGGGTGGCGGCATGGTGATAAACCCGGAAAACCAGACTCTGATGAGGGAATCAGGGTTTGTTGTGTGTCTTGAAGCCAACCCTGAGACCATTGTCCAACGCCTCTTCTCTGAGGCTTCTGAAAACGAGACTGTGCGGCCCCTCCTTCAAGGAGATCATCCCTTGGGACGAGCCATGGAATTAAAGGCAGGCAGGCAGGCGGCCTATGCCCAGGCCCAGTGGACGGTGCACACGGACAAGCTTGGTGTATCCGATATTTCTCGGGAGATTCTCCGAGCAACCAGGTTGTTGGAAAGTGAAATTGAAGACTCTCAAGATGGGCATGCGGCTGATTTAGCGGCGGTTGTTCGTTCTGCTACAGGCCCATGCCCTGTGTATGCAGGAACAGGGCTGATAGATGACATCGGTGCGATGTGTCGCAGCATTGGCCTCACCAGCACCGCGTATGTCATATCGGACAGCAATGTCTTTTACACGCATGGGCGCAAGGTGCAAATGTCTTTGGAAGCTGCTGACATCCCCGTGCACACCTTTGTTGCGCCTGCTGGAGAAACCTCCAAGTCCGTGGAGACCCTTGAGGCGTGCTACAAGTGGCTTGCAGAGCAGAGAGCAGAGCGCGGGCACTTCATCGTCGCAGTTGGTGGTGGTGTTATCGGAGACCTGGCAGGATTTACTGCTGCTACGTTTAACCGCGGTCTCCCTGTCGTTCAAGTGCCTACGTCCCTGGCAGCGATGGTGGATGCGTCCATTGGCGGCAAGACCGCAATCAACCTCTCCGCAGGAAAGAACCTGGTGGGAGCGTTCCACCAACCTCGCATGGTGTTAGCGGACGTGGATGCACTGGCATCACTTCCTGAACGTGAACGGTCAGCAGGTTGGTCAGAAGCGGTGAAGCATGGCCTTATCCTGGATGCAGACCTGTTCCAGACCTTTGAAGACAATGCAGAAGCCATTATGAGGCTGGAACAGCCGCTGGCTTCGGAAGTCGTGCGCAGGAGCATGGCCGTCAAGGCAGACGTTGTGACCAGGGATGAACGTGAGACCCTGGGTCTTCGTATCCTGCTGAACTACGGCCACACCATTGGACACGGTCTGGAAACAGCCACAGAGTACGGCACGTTGCTCCATGGGGAAGCCGTTGCAATTGGCATGGCTGCTGCGGTGCGGATAAGTCGCGGGATGGGGCTCATCGGCGATGATGTGGTGGCTCGTCAGGACAAGGTGCTGCAACAGTACGGGCTACCGACAAGGCTGCCTGGCGTGGATAGAGATGCCGTTCGCCGGGCAATGAGCGTCGATAAGAAGACAACGGCGGGGACCATCCGGTGGGTATTGCTTGAGGGGATTGGTAAGGCAGTCACTCGCAACGATGTCCCGGAAGAGCTTGTGCAGGCAGCCATCGCCGGCGTTACCTAGCGGAACATGTCCATTGAGGCGTCCCGGATTAGCGTCTCTGCCCCTCCAGTGGAGTCCTCATAGCGGAAGCCTCTCACCAGCGTCACCGGGATAGACTGGTTCTTTCCCGTCACCAACTCTGCCGCGCCCGTTATTTCATCGGCTATTGCCGCAACAGAGACTCGGAGCGTGCGTCCGTAACTATCAGCCTCACCCCGGTAGTCCTTCAGCGGATCCATACCAGCGGTTCCTATTGCGATGTCCGTGGTGCCTTCCCGCCAGGGCCTGCCAAAGGTGTCAGAGATGACAACAGCCACCGTGTGCCCCGTTCGTTGTCGGATGGCTTCCCGTATCCTCTCGGCAGAGGCGTCAGGGTCTTTGGGGAGCAGGCACAGCATGTTTTCACCTGGTACGTTTGACGCGTCTACCCCGGAGTTGGCGCAGATGAAACCGTGCTTAGTCTCCGTGATGAGCACTCCGTGGTCCATCCGTACAATCCGACGGCTTTCTTGCAGTACCACCTCTACGTGGCGAGGGTCTTTATCCCAATCCGCAGCCATGGTCTTTGCTAACGTAGAAGGTTCCACCGTGTTCAAATCCACCAGCGCGCCCTCAGTCTTGGAAACGACCTTCTGAGTGACGACGACGATGTCCCTATCCTCTAAGGGCGTCCCTTGAGCCTCAGATGCTGCAAGGATGAGGCCTGCTAGGTCGTCGCCCTCTTGGACTTCGGGCATACCGGTGACACCAATGACGCGGAACTCCGGGTAGCTGGGCAAAATGGCCTCCTAGGGTTTGGTGAATGTAACCCTGAGACTCTACTGGTAGCAGGCGCTTACCGCAAGGGTAGGCCGTGAGAACGCACCTGGTGAATGTGACCTAGTTTAGTGGCCTTCGGCTCGTTTTGCCTCTTCCCACAAAGCTTCCTTCTCTACCATTGGTACATCGCGCATGGGACGACCCTGGGTGCGAGCAGCTGATTCAATGTGGGTGAAGCGTCCGTAGAAACGGTTGTTAGCCTCACGCAGAGCGCTCTCAGCGTCTATATGCAGCCACCGGGCCACGTTTACCATCGAGAGGAGGATATCCCCGAACTCGTGCTCCCGTTCGGCCTGTGTAGATGCAGCGTCCAGTTCACCTATCTCTTCTCGTACCTTGTCCATCACGCCGGAGACGTCATCCCACTCAAACCCAGCTTGGGATGCTCTAAAGGTGATGGCCTGGCTGTAGCCCAGAGCTGGCATCGCCCGGGCCACTCCATCCAAAACAGAAACATTCTCATCGCGCTCACGTTTCTTTGTCTCCTCCCAGTTAGCCTCAACCTCCCGGGCGTTTTTGACCACAACATCGCCGAATACGTGAGGATGCCTGCGAACCAACTTCTCGTTGATATGGCGGAACATGTCTGCTTCAGTGAATTCGCCGTTATCCTCTGCAATCTGGCAGTGGAAAACAATCTGCATCAGCACGTCGCCAAGCTCTTCAGTCAGGGATTCTGAGTCGCCAGCATCCAGGGCATCCAAAGCCTCGTAGCACTCCTCAAGGAGGTTTCGGCGCATCGTCGTGTGCGTCTGCTCTTGGTCCCAGGGGCACCCATCCGGCGCGCGGAGTCTAGCGATAATTTCTCGCAAACCTTCGTAGGTGTCCTGGTGTTCCGGTTTCGCTTCCATAGCAATGTTCCTTTTTACAAGATAGGCCAATTATACTGGGGGAGAAGTTAGGCGAATAGGGAAGTAATGACAAAAGCACTGGCAGGGATGCAAAGTAAGTGGGCGCAGGTACCGCCTAGCCTCTTCCGGTGTGCCGGAATTGCCTTTCTCATTGCAATGCCGATATTCTTTGTCACCTTCAATGTCCGTATCGCGTTTAACTCCCCGTGGGTGTACACCACCGGCTTCGATAGGAACAACATTTCCCAGCGTACCGGCGTGCCAGATGCTGAGCTCAATCGAGTGGCTGAAGAGTTCAGGGCGTATTTCAACAACGATGCTGAGTTCCTTGACGTGCAAATCTATGGGCAGGATATCTTCAACACGCGTGAGATTATCCACATGAAGGACGTTAAGGCTCTGGTGCGGTGGATGTATATTGTGACCTACATTGCCGGAGGCGTTCTTGTTGGCTATATGGCCTGGGGCTTCGCCCGGAGTGGTCGTCGGTTCCTTGTGCCTGTGCTTCGTCGGACTCGCACAGCGGGGTTGTTCACCATCGCGTCATTGGCGGCTGCTGGCATCATTGTGGGCTCGGCGTTCGATTTCTTCTTCACGTCGTTCCATGAGATAAGCTTCCGAAACGACTTCTGGATGCTTACTCCCCCGCGCGACTTCCTGGTGGTCATGTTCCCTGAGCAGTTCTGGTTTGAGTCGACGTTGCTCATCGCGTTTGCCACTGTGGCGCAAGCGCTGCTGGTAGCAGGGGGAAGTTGGTTGGTGTTGCGGGGGCTTCAGCCCCCCCAAGCCGACTGACATCGTTGCTCTACTAGGAGACGCATAAGTCGTCAGCAGATAGTGGACAATAACAAAGCCCCCCGGATTCCAGGGGGCTTTGTTTGTTTTGAACGTAGTTAGTGAAACGGGTTAGCTGCAACCACACGCGCCGCCGCAGCATCCACCACCACCGCCACCTACCGCGGAAGGTACCGGCTCACCGCTGGAGCCTACGCTGATAGATGCAAAGACAGAGAGCACCCTGTGCCCATTGCTACCGCAGGTGGGGCATATCGCCGGATCTGCTCCCTTGGCCATGGAGCGAAGCACTTCAAATTTCTCTTCACAAGGCTCGCAGAGATACTCGTACAACGGCATGATACCCTCCTAAATGTTGCTAGCAGGTTGAGTCTATATGATGTGGTTTTCTTCGGCAACTGTTGTTACTCGCTCTGACATCCCACAAATCTCCTTGTGGCCCTTCCAGTGAAACGGGTACAATTACCCATACAGCAAGTACACCTAATTTAAGGGCGGTCCAGCATGCCAACATCCCTAACGCATATTCAGGAAATGTTTACCGGGTTCTGGGTATCTAAAGCTTTGTTCACGGGAGTGGAGCTAGGAGTTTTTGATGAACTGGCCAAGGGCCCGGCTAGTGCAGAGGTTCTAGCGTATCGGCTACGCCTCCATCCGGGCGCGTTGGAGCGACTCATGAACGCACTGGTGGCGATGGAACTTATCACCAAGACAGAAGGCCGTTTCAGCAACACAGAAGAGGCAAGCCTGTATTTGGTGAAGGGTCAGGATTCCTATTTGGGTGGACAGGTGGAGCACCTCAGCCAGTTGCACTGGCGGCTCTGGCAGTTGCTCCCCGGTGCTATCAAAGAGAACTCTCCCAGAGTAAGGGAAGTTTTCGGCCCCGGCTTTGATATGCTGGAATCGGTCTATGCTGAACCGCAAAGACTACGAGGGTTTGTTCAGGGCATGCACAACCTGACGGTGGCAGATGCCCAGGAGATTGTGGATGCCTTTGACTTCTCTCCGTTCAACACCTTGTTGGATGTTGGTGGGACTTCCGGGGCCTTGGTCATAGCCGCCCTCAAGAAGCACCCTAAACTCAAAGGCATCGTCTTTGAGCAGCCTGCCGTTTGTGCGATTGCCGATGATTACCTTAAGCAGTACGGGGTGGATGATCGAGCGAAGACCCACCCGGGAGACTTCTTTCAACGAGGCAGCCTCCCCCTTGAGGCAGATGTCATTACGTTGGGTTGGATTCTCCACGATTGGCCAGAGGAACAGTGCAAGACCATCCTGCAACACTGCTTTGAGGTCCTTCAGCCCGGGGGAACTATCGTGGTGTGTGAGAAGCTGCTGAACGAGTCTGGAACGGGTCCGTTGCTTACAACGCTGATGGACCTCCATGCCCTGGTATCCACGGGAGGACAGGAGCGCTCTGCCGCTGTGTACCAGCAGTGGTTGGAGGAAGCCGGGTTCACGGGCACAGATGTGCGGCTTCTAGAAGGTAATAGAGACCTGGTGATTGCTCGCAAGCCGTAGGGCCACCCTAACCCTCCCAACCCGCACCCCTTAGTTGCTCCCTCATGCAGAACCAGGAGGAGATATCTTGACGAACTCACCTGTACATGACGACTTGCGCATTGTGGTGCCTGACGATGCCCCTGCAGCGGTGGCTGGCTCAGAACAAGAGGGAAAGCTGCAAGCGCTTGGCGGCCTTCAGACCTATGATTCGTTAGCTGCCGAACCTTCCACGCTTCTTGATCGCATCCGTGACGCCGATGTAGCAATCTGCGTTCGGAATTCAAGCCAGTTCTCAGAAGAAGTCCTCAGCCAGTGCACACGACTCAAGCATATAGCGGTCTTTGGCATTGGCGTGGACATGGTGGACTTAGAGGCGTGTAAGCGTCTTGGAATCACGGTCACCAACATCCCCGGGTACTCTGCTCCCGCTGTTGCAGAAGCTGCCCTGACCTTGGCGCTTTCGGTATCCCGGAAGGTGCGCCAGAATGACCTGCTAATCCGCGGCGGCGATTGGGCTAGGGCACCCGTGGGTCAGCTTTACGGCAAGACTCTGGGAATCATTGGGGCGGGCCCAATAGGGAAACGCATGGCGGAGTTGGGGCTTGCAGTGGGCATGAACGTCATTGGGTGGACGTTTCACCCAGACCAGGAGTGGGCCAAGTGCTTGGGAGTCACCTGGGCGTCCCTTGAAGACGTGCTCAGCACTGCCGATGTGGTCTCTATCCATCTGCGCCTGTCGGATCAGAGCCGTGGTTTGGTGGACGCGACGAAGTTGGGACTCATGAAGCCTACATCCATTCTGGTGAACACTGCCAGGGGGGCCATTGTGGACGAAGATGCTTTGGTGGGCTCGCTGGAATCAGGACGTATTGCTGGGGCAGGGTTGGACGTGTTCACTACCGAGCCGTTACCTCCAGGGCATGCCTTCACCCGGATGGACAACGTTGTGTTATCGCCTCATGTGGCAGCATCTACACCGGAGACCGATTATGCCGGGCTGGAAATGGTAGTGGACAACATACGCAACTGGTTGGAGGGCAACTCTACCAACGTCGTAGCCTAACCCCGAGACTCGGCTGCTGAATCACTGCTACCTTTGAACGGGTTACGCCATAGAGTTCGATGGACGAGCAATCGTCGAACGTTGCGCCAAGCTCGACCTACCTGCTCAGACTCAGATGGTGAAATCCCTCGAAGACTGTATCTAGTTACAGCATGGCTATTCCCCAAGATACGGAGATCTCCTGCGGCGTTGGGGAACGCTACTGCCAGGCGATGTGCATATTCCAAGGGTGTCTGGTTCCTTTGGTACGGCAACCCGGCAAACGTCCCTAGTAGGCACATCCTTTCAAATATTGCGACGGGTGTAGTGATAGTGACAAAAAGTCGTCGGTAGACATACCAGCAAAGCCACAGCGTGAAGACACTCCCCATGACCCCGGCAATGATACGACCGTCTACGGTGGTGAAACCTCCAACTTCTGGTATTGGGTCAAAGGGCTGAAACCCTTCATCTTCTGCAAACTCGTCTTCATCAAATGAATCTACTAGGTCATTTGCCGCTGATTGTGGGATATCGGGTAAAGTCGCTTCTGAATACGTGGGTAGTGACCAACCTGGCGTTGGTTCAAACTCAACCCACCCAAAGCCGGGGAAGTAGGCTTCTGCCCATCCGTGGCTGTCGGCTTCCCTAACCACATAGTTCCCCGCTTCTTCATCAAACTCCCTCGGCGCATATCCAGCCAACATTCGAGCAGGGACGCCTGCTTCACGTAGCAGCACAGCCATCGCGGAGCCGTAGTAGTCGCTGTATCCACGTCCCACCACAAAGAGGAAATGGTCAACGCCATCTGCATCAAAGGCGGGGGCAGGGATATCCTGGTCATAAGGCAAGGTATGCAGGTATGCCTCTATTGCCTTAGCTTTATCGTAAGGATTGGGAATACCTTTGGTAAGTTGTTGCGCCAGGTCACTGACCCTGATGGGGAGGTCGTCTGAAGTCTGTAAGTACCTATCTGTTACCCAGCCTGGGTAGCTGGTTCCCGCATTGCGTAACTCCTGGGAGGTTGCAGTAGAAATAGAAGACGTGAGGGTGTACTCATCCCCAGCGAAAAGGACGTCGGGACTACTCATTGCAATGATGTCCGGGGGATCTGGCGGAAGGCGTAGGACTCTCACCCAGGAGAGCACGGTATCATCTTTTGGGAGGGCTGCAAGGAGTGTGCCAGCCGATTTTCCAGGGGCTGCTTCCGGCACAACGTAGGCTCGCTCTGAACCTCCTTTCACTGTGTCCTGGAAGACCAGCTCGGTGACAATGGTGTCAGCTGGGAGGCTGCGCAGGAGTACGTCAGTCTGAGCTATGCTCGATTCCTCGTATAGTTTGGCGTTCCAGAGAGGCGACATGACTTCAGTGAGGTCATCCGGGAGGTCAAGAGTTCGATCGATGTTAGGTATCAATGGCAGCCAATATTGACTGGCGGAGAGTACCTGCACATTGTAATTACCCTCACTTCCTATAGGAAGGTTGGACACAGGCAGGCTGATGGTGTTGAACAGAGGCGCAACGGTGTATTCCATCTCCAGCCTTGATTGGTCTGTGCGAGGCTGACTGTGGGCTAGGCTCCCGGCAAGGGCCAACTCCACCACGTCTTCAGTAGTCCATCCTTGAGCCGTGTAGTTGGGGTACGCCCTAGCGCGCAGGTAGGTAAGCTGCGGCGCATCCAGGAGGAAGAGCGGTTCATCGCTAAGAGAAATGGGGCCCTGGAAAGGCAAGTAATCACCAAAGCTCCGGTAGCCACCGCCTTTACGGTCAGGCAGTGCCGCAAAGAGTCGGTCTAAGTCGCCTTCTACATTTCCAATAGGTGTGCGGGCCCATTCCCAGGCTGCATCCAACCAGGGCACCTGGGCAGGATAGGCCGGCAGCACTACCGCTATTCCTAGCGCAATCAAGATGTACCAGCCACCTCTATACACCGCAAGCAAACCATGCTTTCTAGGAAACACAAAGCCTATGCGATGCCATTCCGTAACCTGGTTCAGCGCGTGGATGCGTACAGCCAACAGCATGGCGAAAGCCAGGTAGAGGAACATCAGCGGGCCAAACTCGTCCGGGAGATAACTCAAGTTTGAAAACATCGCGAGTCCGCCAGGTAGCACTGCAAGCCACAGGTTGTGCCTTCTGAATACTGCCCAGGCTGAGATGTATCCAACAATCCAGGTTATAGAGGCCAGCATGAGGGCAAAGGGGATTGTATCTGTGCTTATGCCTCCTCTGCTGGCGGCCTCTCCCCATTGGTTCAAGCGGCTGTTTAGCTCCTGGAAAGGCTCTGGGAACCCGGTGGCCTCCATCACTGTAGACAGCTGCCAATAGACAAAGGCCGACCCTAGGCCTATCACCGCTATGTGCCAGCCTATTGCTTTGCCACGGGCTTTGGCCACCATAAGACCCATGATGGTAGAAACCGTAACAATCCCGTACAAGGAAGGGGTGTCTGCCCAGGCTGCGTCGGTTACGGTTTTGGCAATCACCAGCAATGACCCCAGGAGTATGGCCAGGGTTAGCCAGCCCTCAGACGGAGTTAACCTCCGAAATGCGCGGAAGGCTGGATGTCCAGAATCGAACAAGGGCGCAGGCGTCAGCAATGCGGTTTGTGTGGTCATGCCGGCATCTCGGGCTTGTCGCGAGAAGTCAGTGTGAATGTGGGAGCAAACATGGGTTGTGCCATGGCGTCACCCAATGGTTGGCCTTGGCGGACTGAGTATGTGCGAACCCCACCTGAGGCAAGCCGATTCCCCACTGGTTCAATGTCCCCGGTGCCTCCAAAGGAACTGGGGTCGATAAGCACTGTGGTGACTTGCGCTCCGTGATGGAACAACCAGCTTGCTGACGCGGGCCAACCGGGGTCTATGGAGGGGGTGATAATGACCACAGAACTCTGGTCCAGGCCATGCGTCCGGCCATCTTCCAGCACCTCTGCTAGTGGCGAATTCCCCTCGGCTTTGACCAATGCCAGCGATTGCATGATGCGATCCTCATGCCCGTACCCCCGGCTGGGCGGCACGTAGAGCGGCTCAGTGCCATAGGCGAACATCCCAACAAACAGGCCTGAGTCAAGGAAGTGCCGGGCGATGGATGCTGCTATAGTCACGCCATATTCTTCAGTAGACTCAACGCCCATACCTGCTTGGGCTTCCTTGTGTAAATCCAGGACTATCCAGACATTACTTCCTGCGTCCTGATCAAACTGTTTGACCATGAGCTTGCCTGTCCGGGCAGTGGTAGGCCAGTGGATATGCCCAAGGGTGTCGGTTGGCATATACTTGCGGACGCTGGACGTCGTTGGGCTAGTGCTGGCTGTTGGACGCCGAAACGTGCCTTCCCCTGGAGACCCCCTTCTGGGCAGGGCAAAGAGCGGTAACGGGACTGTGGCCGGGTAGACGACGACTTGTTGAACAGTAGCAAACTTCCTGTGGTGGCGAAACATCCCGAAGGGGTCTGTTGCAGTTATCTGAATTGGCCCGATGGTGAAGACGCCCCTTCGGCGAGCAATGACACGATTTGTCCACGAGTGTGTGGCGTGCGTGCCCATGCCAATGGCTTGACCACCTGGAGGGTCGGGGAAGGTGGTCAGGTCTGAGATTTCTAGAATCGGCTTGGGTGTAGAGGTGTTGGTGACGCTGATCTGCGTGACGAATACTCCCCCGACTTCGCGATAACCAAGTTGTCGCTGGACGCGAACTTCTAGCCCACGGAGGCTAATGATTCCCCAAACGTACGTGACGATGAGTGCAATGCCCAGTGAGTACGATAGACGGTAGTAGATGGTAAAGCCTGTGGACATGGCATAAAGAAGGACAAGGGTCAACAGCAGTAGGACGACGTGGAATCTTGTCGGCCGATATCGCATAGCTTGGTTTAGCCTGTTGGGGCTTGGTGCCCTGTCCGCACGCCTGGTACCTGAACCTCTTCCAATGCAGCTTCTACAATCATTTTGCCGTTCACTCCACGCATGCGGGATGAAGGCGGGACAATGATGCGATGGCCCAATACTGGAATCGCCATTTCTTTTACGTCGTCCGGTAAAACGTAGTCGCGGCCTCGTATCAGCGCCAGCGCCTGGCTTGTGCGGAACAGCGCAAGAGACCCTCTAGGAGATGCACCAAGATCAGTGTCAGGGTGTTTTCTGGTGGCGTTAACTAGGGAGACGGCATATTCCGTGATGGCCTGGTCCACATGGATATGCTTCACAAATTCCTGAAGTTCAAGTATCTCTTCGGCTGTGACCACCGGCTCCAACGACTCTATTGGGTGATGAAGTGCCTGTTGGCTCACCACCGCAACCTCATCTTCTTGAGACGGGTACCCCAAGGATATCCGCAGCATAAAACGGTCTAGTTGGCCTTCTGGCAACGGGAACGTGCCTTCGTATTCAATGGGGTTCAGCGTTGCCAGCACCATGGCGGGACGGGGGAGGAGATGAGTGATGCCGTCAACCGTTACTTGGTGCTCTTCCATGGCTTCCAGCAACGCGGATTGGGTCTTGGGAGTGGTGCGGTTAAGTTCGTCTGCCAGCACCATCTGAGCCATGATTGGCCCAGGGCGATATTCAAATTCGTTGGTTTGCTGGTTGAAGATGGTCACTCCGGTGATATCGCTTGGGAGGAGGTCTGGAGTGAACTGGATGCGACCAAACGTGCAGCCAGTGGAACGGGCGACGCAGCGGGCCAGCATGGTCTTCCCAACGCCGGGAACATCTTCTATGAGCAGGTGACCTCCGCAAAGCAAGGCGATGACCGATTGTTCAACAGCCTGTTGCTTGCCGATAATCACCCGAGATATGTTGTCAACAATTTGCTTGATCTTAGCCTGGGCGGCTGTGCCATCTTGCACCATATCCTCCTTGGTTCAACGTAGAGAATGATAAGTAGTGCTTGGTGTTTGCAACATGGTTCATGCAGAAAGGAAATCCCAAAGCGCATAGAGAACGAAAGGTTTGTTGGGACGCCCCCCACCCATACAAAATAGTTCTGCTACCTGATTGCTTGCACTAGGGTAGCCTAAAAGATAATCCTGGTACAACTGTTAGGAAGCTACCTGATGAGCGATGAACTTACAGGGACGGAGCAATTGCATCCCCAATCAATTGATTCCGAGCCGCTTCCGTTACCTGAGCCAAAACCGTTTGGAGGGCAACCCCCTTTTCCAGAGCTATGATACGACATGCATCGTACTCAGGCGCTGCGGCAACAATCTTGCCTTCTAGCAGCTTCACCTTCACCGGCACTCGTCCAAATTCGGTATCTACGTCGCGCATCGCTCTAGCCGCTTCATGCCGTTGGACTTCTCGCCTCCGAACACCAAGGGTAGAGGTCTCCTGAAAGACAAGGGCCACTGCCTGCCCCTCTAACGATTCTGGTACCAGAATGCTCAGCAGCACGCCTGGTCGATTTTTCTTCATCTGAATGGGAGTGTGCCAGGCATCCAACGCCCCCAAGGCAAAAAGCCGCTCCTGAACATACCCAAGAATTTGAGGACTGATATCGTCCATGTTGGTTTCCAGCAACGTCAGACCTCGGGCAACGTCTGCAGAATCCATCTCGCCAACCCACAATGCAACGGCGTTGGGGTAACTCTCCGGGTTTCTTGTGCCCAACCCGTAACCCACCTGCTCCAATCGCATCGTTGGTCGGGTGAATTCCGCCATTTCTGTTATTAAGGCTGCCCCCGTTGGCGTTACCAGCTCGCCGGTGTATCCGTTTGGCGGCGTCGTTACCGGCGCCTTTGCCATAGCTGCTAGTTTCACCGTGGCAGGCGCGGCGGCAGGTAAGGGGCCGTGGGCTGCGTTGAAGACGCCAGTTCCCATGGGTATGGCGCTTGCGTAGACGCGCTCAATGCCAAGGAGTTCAAGCCCGGCTACTGTGCCGACGACATCGATGAGGGTGTCCAGCGTTCCAAGCTCGTGGGGATGCGGCGATGGGTCTTCCGCCCCGCTGCGATGAACCTTCCGCTCCGCTTGCTCCAATCTGCGCAAAACGGCCAGACTTCGTTCTGCCACCGTCGGCGATAGCGAGCTTCCGGCCAGGGCTGCTTCAAAGTCAGCCCACCCCATCCTGACCGACTCTGCTTCGCCTGTGCCCGTTTGTAGGGTTACATGGAGTCCCTGTAACCCCCCCCGTCTATCCTGCTTTGTCACGATGGTGCAGCGGGGAATTGGCAGCTTTGCCAGCTCGGCTTGCAGGGCTTCTACCGTGAGGCCAGCGTCCAGCAACGCCCCTAGCAGCATGTCACCGCTTGCCCCGCCAATCATGTGGATGTATCCAACGCGCATAGATTCTCCGAATCACATTTGATGAATGGTAATTATCCATCATGGAGCCAGATTCCACCATCAGTCAGGAAATGTATGAAGGGC